>Ga0209204_1000751_pt1 | contig 33576 bp, 33 predicted proteins | sample AD_JPNMR2_MetaG_FD_184425 | JGI IMG/M metagenome (GOLD analysis project Ga0209204, IMG submission 184425) | Active sludge microbial communities of municipal wastewater-treating anaerobic digesters from Japan - AD_JPNMR2_MetaG (SPAdes) (version 2) | ecosystem: Engineered > Bioreactor > Anaerobic...
AAGAGGCTCTTCACTCCTTACAGATTGAAGGGCACCTTCATGAATAAGACGTCTCCACTTAAAAAGTTGGTTCGGATGAACCTCATACTTCCTTGCCACAGAAGAAATACTATTCCCCGGTTGTTCTTTTTCTTCCACCATGGCTTTCTTCTGCTTAGGTGTCCATCTCCTCCTTCTCTGAACTGATGTTATGACATCTACCGGACCCATATGTCTTCCTCCTCCTTCCCGTTCATTATAGCAATAACCCTATGGCTATTACTACAACTTATTTTGGTTAGAGGTGTGTCCGATCTAAACGGGGGGTAGTACAGTCTTTGCAAAAAAGTCGCTTAAGAGGTATGCCTTTATAAACAAGATGCGGCTCAAATACCCCATCCCCCTTATGTGCAGAGTATTATCAGTATCAAAGAGTGGTTATTACATATGGTGTAAAAGACCACCATCAGAAAGACAGATAGAAAACAGACGTCTTGAAGTAGAAATTGAGGCTGCCCATAGAAGAACCAGGGGGTATTTGGACCCCATAGACAATCCCACGGGATAAAGGTGAGTCTATACCGTATAAGAAGAATAAGAATAAACCTCAATTTAAGATGTAAAAGTTCAAGACAACCACCAATTCAAAGCATAGACTCCCTGTGGTAGATAATCTTATCAACCAGAACTTTATAACAGATGCACCTAATAAAGTCTGGCTAACCGATATTACATATATCCCTACCAGAGAGGGTTGGCTTTAGTCTTCAACCCATAAGGACATATTCAACGGAGAGATCGTAGGGTATGCAATGGATTCATACATGAGGGAGAGCCTTGTTAAAAACTCCCTTCTTATGGCTATACACAAGAGAAAACCAGGTGCAGGACTTATCCATCATTCTGACAGGGGCAGTCAATACTGTGCATATGAATACCAGAAACTCCTTAAGTTTTTCAATATCATACCATCTATGAGCTTAAAAGGGTAACTCACATGATAATGCCCCCATTGATCCGCCAGAGGCGAATTTTGGAACCCTTAAAAATGAGCTTATCTATCATAGAAGATATATTACAAGGAAAGAGGCGATAAAGGATATTACCGAATACTATAATGGTATCGCTTTTTCAGACACTTTTGTTTTGTTACACCCGAATCTAAAAATCTTAAAGGATTTTATAAAATGACCCAGAAGAGTATACGTTCAAAACACTCACCATCCTTTAAGGCAAAGGTAGCCCTTGAAGCTTATAAGGAGGATAAGACATCCAGTGAGCTTGCAAGTGAATATGGGGTCCATCCAGGTCTTATAAGAAACTGGAAGGGTCAGCTTATACAGTATGCGAAAGAGTTATTTGCAGGTAATAACCACAAAGACAAAGACACCGATAAACTCATAGAGGAGCTTTACAAGAAGATAGGTAAACTGGAGATGGAACTTGAATGGCTTAAAAAAAAGTCTCATCTTCTCCCATAGAGGTAAGGAAGATGCTTATAGATAGAGATGATAATATTATACCCCTTACAATTAAGGCTAATCTTCTCTCCATCTCCCCCTCTACCATATACTTATAAACCTGTAAGTGACCCTTACGATGATATACTCATGAGGTTGATAGATGAGATATATACAAAAACACCCTTCTATGGTTCAAGGAGGATAACCCATATGTTAAAGAGGATGGGTCATGATGTAGGTAGAAGAAGGGTGATAAGACTCATGGATATAATGGGCATATCTGCCATATATCCAGAAAAACATACATCCATCCCCAACCATGATAATGTAATATATCCCTATCTCCTCAAGGATGTCCCCATTACCTTTATTAACCAGGTATGGGGAACTGATATCACCTATATCCGTCTTACAAAGGGGTTTGTCTACCTCATGGCCATTATGGACTGGTATTCAAGGTATGTCTATCATGGGAGATATCAACAACCCTTGATACAGAATTTTGATTGTATAGGGCACTCACCATTGGTAAACCCCATATATTCAATTCAAACCAGGGGTCACAATTTACAAGTAAAGACTTTACAAATATACTACTTGCCAGTGGCATCAGGATAAGCATGGATAACATATTTACAGAAAGGCTCTGGAGGTCTTTAAAATATGAAGAGGTCTATATAAATGACTATAAGACAGTAAGAGATGCCAGGAATGGGATTGCATATTACTTTAACCTATATAACAACGAAAGACCCCATCAGTCCCTGAACTATATGACCCCATATGAGGTGTATTTTGAAAAAGTCAGGCATTAAAAGATATAAATGTGGAAATATGGAAAGCTCTTTGACCTTCCCACATTTCCACATTACGGCGGTGATTAGATTGATAATGATATTTATTGTATACAAAATAATACAGGGCTGTAACTTAAGAATGGCAAAAAATTGTCTTGACAAGCGTGACCACTTTAGCTAATAGAGCGTATGGTGGATAGAAGAACATTGATGCATCGGATAGTAGGCATAATGCATCATGCAGTAGAAGAAAATTTTGCCGAGCAAGGCAGACCGAGATGGGTTCCCTTGAGTGGTGCTACAATCTACCAGAGGCAGAAGAAGGGATACTGGCCGGGATTGATATTACAGATGGAGGGGGCTTGCAGCGTCAATTTCTCGAAGCAATGATAATGATTCTGCAGTTGTCGGGATAAAAAATAAAAAATATGCGGCGATACATCAATTTGGCGGAAAGGCCGGCAGGGGTCACAAAGTTCAAATCCCTGCCAGACCATTTCTGAAGCTCACAGATGATGATTTAAACGAGATTAAAAAGGCTATTGAAGAGTATTTGGTAAAATCTAAACAGGAGGATTTAAATGGGGGAAGATATTGACAGATCATTTAAAGAAACAATTGATGAATTTGTAAAATTACATGACGAATACTGGGCACTGGTTAAAGAGTATGAGAATATTTTTAATGACCATGTAGGCACCATTCTGTTTCTTCACTTAGACCAAACAATTGATGGCTTAAAAAAACTTATCCCTTTCATCAAATCAGCAATACAAAAAGGAAAGCCACTTGAAGACGAAGATTACGAAGATTTCTTAGGGGTTGAAAGAGGAGATTTTAAAAGATTTATTATCCACTAATTACTTAATTATTTTTAAAAGTTTACGGAATTCTCTTGTAAGAAAATAACATTTCTGCTCAACGAATTGCCAACCTTTTTTGTCTTTAGAGTAAATAGCAAATAAATTTGCAAACGCCTCCTTCATTCTGGATAGTGGATTTTTAAAATATAAGTTTGAGTGGGAATAGTGTCCTGAGATTTTATTCTTTGTTATTGCTCCAAAAAGTCAAGTTTCAACTAAAAATAGTATTGCCCAAAGTTACCCCCATAAAAAATCTCTTTAAATCTGTCTCATGGAGCAATAAACCTCCACTGCCTGACAGTATTGTGCCCAACTGCCTTACAATAAAACCTGCCCGACAGGGAAACCCTGCCCGACAGACATGTTCACGGGAAGGGTTTGTTTTGTATTTGCCTATTGCCTTACAGTTTCCCCCATTGCCTTACAGGGGGGTATCCTTGCTTTTTTTGAAGCCCCGGGTAATTTTTCCGGATAAACATATAACATAGTTATATGTTATGTCTGGAAAAAGTCTGGAATGGGTCACTAAAGACAAACCTACCCTATAATAGGTGACCCTTTAAAAATGAGAAAGACATTAACATCTTTCCCGCTGTTCGATACCCTACAAATTCCGGAACTTCGTCCTCACTTTTTATATTACCATTTAACTTTCGCCTGTTTTTACTGATTACCTACCATTTACCACATGAGGGTAATTTTTTTATATATGCGGTCAATCGGGTCTTTAAAAAAATCTAAACCCACAAAAATAAAACATACAACCAACCAGATTTTGATAGAGATTTTAACTGGAAGAGAATATGACTGTATAAAGGTGGGATTCATCTACTTTAAGGCTGTACCGGATGCAATTGTTTTTTGCACCAAAAAACACAATATAACTCAGTCCTATGGGTATATCTCTTTAAAAAGGCAAAGGCACAGGAATTAAAATAAGCCTTTTTGCCTGAAGGTAATACTTACTATGTGAGTATATGTCCTTATATAAGAGACGCACAGGAATACGAGGGGTTAAACCGTCTTTTTTCAAACCTTCCCAAAAGGCCATACTGCAGTAACAGTAAAAAGATAAGCAAGATACTTCCAAAAGAGAAGGCTATAAATCTAAGATACATCCAGATTAACCACCCGCTTTTAGTAAAGTATATTGTGTTCGACCTTGACTATGAAGGAAGTGCCTTTGCCTGTGATAATATGGACCTTCCTCCATTTACATTTACCGTTATAAACAAATTAAATGCCCACTGCCATGGTATATACGAGATTGACCCTGTATTCTTAGGTACTGCCTCCAAAAAAACAAAGAAGCTACTTAAAAGGATCATACGCTCATACAAATTAATACTCAATGCAGATAGGGTTATAACCAAACAGAAGCTCCTTGTAAAGAATCCCTTCCACAAAGACTGGGAGCTTTTATGTAGTGGCAACATATATACCTTGAGTGAGCTCGCAGAGTATATGCGACCGATAAAAACAATAAAAAAGGTTAAGAAAAGCCCCCTTGACCCTGCAAGCAGAAACGTAACCCTTTTTAACTATGGCAGGTTCTATGCATATGAGATAGTATCTTCATGCAGTAATTACCATCAACTCTACAGACTGATAAATGAATATCTACTTAAATTAAATGCAGAGGAAATACCGGTGCACTTTAGATTACCCCTGCCCTGCAGGGAGGTAAATTCCATCACAAAGAGCATAGCCAGATGGGTGTGGGATAAAAAAGGTGACTTTATGAAAAATAAAAACTGGAATACAGGGGCCATGGGGTTTGAGAAGATAAAGGGCCTTACAATGCACAGATATAAAAAAGAAGTGAGAAGAAGGCAGAGTCTCTCAGGTAAGAGAACAAGTGCAATAAGAAGAGAAAGGACTTTTAAAAAGCTTTTAGATGCCTATGAAAGACTTTCCACTAACAAGGTTACTCAAAAGAAATTGAGTGAACATACAGGATACTCCATAAGGACGGTTAAGTATTACTGGCACAGGATCATAAAGGGTGCAAAACGCTATTATCAGGGAAATAGCAGAATTGAAGACTCTTTATATGGAAATTGGGTAGTAAAAAAGTATCAAAATCGGATGGAACAAGAAAGGGGTAGTAATATACAGGAAAAGGAGGAGCAATACGAAAAACAAATGTTTTATCTGCGATTATGATAGAGATGAGCTTTACTACTGTAGCGTGTTTGACGTCTGGCTCTGTTTTGGTTGCTTACAGTATCACATGATAGTCACAGAGTGTGATGACATCTGCCCGGGCTGCGTGTTCTACCTGTAGAAGCATAGGGGGCGGGAAGAAGTTTTTCAATTTGGATGAAATAGATAAGGACCTATCTGTTTTTTATATGGGACATAAAGTCTTGAGGGGTTGGGAAAATATTAAAATGAAGAAGGTAAGCATTCAATAGTTTAAGGGATGTTTTTTGAAGTTAAAAGCTAAAATTAGTAGCCTTCTTATCTATCACTGTCCTGATTGTTTTTTTCTATGTCTCCAATTATAAAAGCCGCATCAAGCTGGTTATCTTGGGATAATAATGGTGATTAAACATGTAGTTTTGTCAATTAGTCTACTTCGATGGCACCACTGATTAAGTAATTTTCACCACTGCTATCATCGATAAGATTCATTGCTATTTAAAACAGACCCGGTAAATATTGACAAATTTTTCCGCCTCTATTGAACTATTCATCACGCCTTTCCTACCGGAAATGACCAACATGTTGGTGTTGCTGTGAGGTACTTGGCCCTTGACAATGGTCGCAAAGCTGTGTTTTACTGGGACGGTTATGATTTTTAAGAACACGCAGTTAGTTCCGAAAAGTATTAATTCTGCTGTTGAAAAATAATAAACTATAATTGTTGACTATATTTGTCATTAACTGTAAGCTATGCTTGTTTAAGTGAGGTAAGGCGACATGAAATCTGCCTTGCATGTTAGACCTGCCTACGACGGGGAGGGAATGATTCCTATGAATGATAAACCAGACAAAGTTCTCACCATCGACGACTTGTCTGCCTACCTGAAGATATCGAAATCTACGCTTTACAAGCTTGTGCGGGAAGGCAAAATCCCGTGCCAGAAGGTTGGTCGCCATTGGCGCTTCTTAAAAGCTGCCATAGACCGTTGGTTGGAAAACGTACCTACCGAAACCTTGGTAAATGGAGGAGGGGGAGGAATATAGGGATGGTCCAGGTCAAAGACGGAGGAAACGAGTAATGGCGGAGTCTTTAGAGGGTCAGGTCCTGCAAAGGATCAGCAAGGCTCAAGAGCTCTATCACCGTTTGATCCTGATCGTGGGCCCGACTGGTAGTGGGAAAACAAAAGCCTTGCAAGAAGTGGCCGCATTGACCTCAGCACCACTTATCAACATTAATCTCGAACTGTCTCGCCGGATGTTAGATCTAACGGAACGTATGCGGGCCTTGCAGCTACCTCGAATCTTAGGTGAAATCGTGGATGAAGCCAAAAGTGAGCTGGTTTTGCTCGACAACATCGAGCTCCTCTTCGATGTTCGCCTGAAGCAAGACCCTTTGCGTTTGCTGCAGGGGTTGTCCCGGAATAAGACGCTCGTGGCTGCCTGGCCAGGCAGATATGACAAGGGAATTCTCTTATATGGCGATCCCGGACACATAGAGTACCGGCGTTACTCGCGTGAAGAAGTTAAAGATCTTATCATCTTTTCGATAGATGGAGAAAAGAATGAAGGAGTCTGAAGTTGAGAAAGCAAGAGTAAACTATAGACAATTAAGACTTTTTTCATTGTCACCCCGGCAACTCTGCAGGCAGATAGGGCTCAATTGGTTGGCAGCCCTCCGGTTGCGAGATGCAGGGTGGCTGAGTTTTGATCCGGAGGCAATATCTGATTTGAATGAAGCCCAAGAGGCGGAGCTAACATTCTTAGGGTCTCTTGTAGCTACGGGATGCGATGAGCAGATGTTAGAGCAACTTCTCGAAGGTTTAAAGAAGCCTTACAGTTATAGGATAAGTGAGCTCTACTACGCATGGCATGAAAAAGGGTGGCGGCTTCTTCCGTCGAATACCCCTACCTTGGAAATGGTCGAAGAGTGGATTGAGGACATGGTCGCCGATGAAAATCTGGAAGCCCTTACTGAGGTTTATGAAAAAATCGAAAACGCGATTTCCAGACTGGCGACCGATGAAAATGGCGAACAGGAGGCCGAGGAATGAGATACAAAGACCTAATCCAATACGAGCCCATCGAATCCGTGGTTCAGCTACGGCATGCCGATAATGCTGTAACCGCCAAACAACTGGTCAGCACCTATGTTATCTCTGACGAGATGGCCGAGCGGCTTATCCACGTTGCCATCCCCAACCTCCAGTTCGATCAGACGACTGACAACAAAGGGCTTTTAATCGTTGGAAATTATGGTACCGGTAAGTCGCATTTAATGGCGGTGATCTCCGCTATTTGCGAGCACGCAGACTTGCGGACCTATCTGAGCAAAGCACAGGTGGCACAAGCTGCGGAGCGGATCGCCGGCAAGTTCAAGGTGGTCCGCACTGAGATTGGGGCTACCACTATGTCACTGCGGGACATACTCACAGGATCACTCGAGGAAGCACTCACTGCCATTGGCGTGACCTACACCTTCCCGAGTGCCAGCCAGGTCGTAAGTAACAAGCGGGCCTTCGAGGAGATGATGGCCGCGTTCCATCAGGAGTATCCGGACCACGGCCTGCTTCTGGTCGTGGATGAACTGTTGGACTATCTGCGTACTCGTAAGGACCAGGAGCTGATCCTCGACCTCAACTTCCTCCGTGAGGTAGGTGAGTCTTGTCGCGACCTGCGCCTCCGCTTCATGGCAGGTGTGCAAGAGGCCATCTTCGATAGTCCCCGTTTTGCCTTCGTGGCTGACAGCATCCGCCGCGTCAAGGACCGCTTCGAACAGATCTTTATCGCCCGCAAGGATGTGAAGTTTGTTGTTGCAGAGCGTCTGCTCAAGAAGACCGACGCACAGAAGGTCGAGATCCGAGAATATCTCACACCGTTTTCCAGATTCTACGGCCATATGAGCGAGCGGATTGATGAGTTCGTCCGTCTTTTTCCGGTCCATCCCGACTACATCGACACCTTTGAGCGCATCACAGTCGCAGAAAAACGTGAGGTGCTTAAGACCCTGTCGCTGGCCATGAAAAAACTGCTCGACCAGGAGATGACGAAGGAGCGGCCTGGTCTCATCGCCTTCGACAGCTACTGGACCTCCCTGAGCGAGGACCCTGTCTTCCGTGCCGTCCCGGATATCAAGGAGGTGATAGATTGCAGCCAGGTGTTGGAATCCCGGATCGAGCAAGCCTTTACACGGCCTGCATACAAGCCCATGGCACTTCGCATCATACATGCGCTCTCCGTCCACCGGTTGACAACTGGAGACATCTATGCACCCCTCGGCGCTACGGCCGAGGAGTTGCGCGACGCACTCTGTCTTTACCAGCCGGGCATCGAGGATCTGGGGGGTGAGCCAGCGGAGAATTTGCTAACCCTGGTTGAAACTGTGTTGAAAGAGATTCAAAAAACTGTTAGCGGGCAATTCGTTTCCCACAATCAGGATAACCGCCAGTGGTACCTGGATCTTAAAAAGACCGAGGATTACGATGCGCTTATCGAGAAGCGTGCCGAAAGCTTCGATGCCTCCCAGCTCGACCGCTACTACTACGAGGCCCTGAAAAGGGTCATGGAGTGCACCGATCAGACCTACGTAACCGGTTACAAGATCTGGCAGCACGAGCTCACTTGGCTGGAGCGCATGGCAGCGCGACAAGGCTATCTCTTCTTCGGCGCACCCAATGAGCGCTCCACGGCCATACCGCCCCGTGATTTCTATCTCTACTTCATCCAGCCGTTTGATCCACCTTACTTCAAAGACGAGAAAAAGGCCGATGAAGTGTTCTTCAGACTTAAAAGCAGGAACGAGGAGTTTGATAAAAAACTCCGTTTCTACGCAGCGGCATTTGACCTTGCCTCGATTTCGAGTGGCCACGCCAAGGCTACCTACGAGTCCAAGGCTACCAGTTTTCTGCGGGACTTGGTGAAATGGCTACAAAAGCACATGGCTGATGCCTTCGAAGTGACCTACCAGGGACGTACCCGTACGCTTCTCGAATGGGCCAAGGGCAAGTCCATCCGCGAGCTTTCGGGGATCGGTTCCGAAGAGCGTATCAACTTCCGCGACCTAATGAACACCATTGCCGGCATTGTCTTGGCTGTACACTTCCAGGACCAGGCACCTGAGTACCCCTTCTTCTCGGTGCTCATTACAAGTCAGAACCGTGGGCAGGCTGTCGCAGACGCTCTGCGCGCCATCGCTGGGCAAAATCGAACCAAGCAAGCGACCGCTGTGCTCGATGCCCTGGAGCTCCTCGACGGCGAGCGGCTCGATCCGTACCATTCAAAATATGCCAAGCACATCCTGAACATCCTCAAGAAAAAGGGGCATGGCCAGGTGGTCAACCGCTCTGAGCTGATACATGAGATCTATGGCGTTGAGTATTTTGCACCCGACAAAGGCTATCGCCTAGAACCCGAATGGGCTGTGGTGGTCCTGGCCGCGCTGGTCTACTCCGGTGATTTGGTGCTTTCGATTCCAGGCAACAAGTTCGACGCTACCAAACTACCGCAGCTCGCCGCGACACGCATTGACGAACTGGTTCACTTAAAGCACATCGAGCGGCCCAAGGATTGGAATGTACCAGCCCTTAAGGTACTCTTCGAGCTGCTCGGACTCACTCCAGGTATGGCGCAGCTCGTTACCCAGGGAAAAGACGAACCTGTTCAGGAGATGGAGTCCCGCATTGCCAAACTCGTGGAACGTGTGGTTTTGGCGCAGAATGCCTTAAAACAGGGTATCCCATTCTGGGAGAAGAAGGTTCTGGATGAGTCAGCACTCAGTACTTATTCCTCAACACTGGAACGGCTGAAAGGCTTTCTCGAAAGTATTCAAGCGTTCAATTCGCCGGGCAAACTCAAGAACTTCCGCTACGATGCCAATGAGGTAAAGCACCAAGAAGATGGTTTGAAGGCACTCTCGGAGGTCGAGTCCCTGCAGGAACTGGTGAGTGATCTAGGCCCATTTGCCTCATATCTCTCCACCGCCAAGGCAGTGCTGCCGACGAACCACGAGTGGGTTGAAAAGATGAAGGTGACCCAGAATGTGGTGCTTGCACAGGTATCGGACCCGGCCCAGCGCATGTCCAGCGCTTTCCGCCAGCTGACCCTGAGCAAGCTCACCGACCTCAAGAAGTCTTACGTGCAAACCTATCTCGCCATGCACACCCGGGCTCGGCTGGGTGTGAATGAGGATAAGCGCAAGAGCAGGCTCCTGAAAGATGCACGATTCAAGATCCTTCAGCAACTCTCCACCATAGACCTTATGCCGCGCCAACACTTAATCGATTTCCAGGAACGTTTGGGCAAACTTAAGAGCTGTTTCGCGCTCACCGAGCAGGATCTCATTGTTACGCCAGTCTGTCCGCATTGCGACTTTAGACCCGGAACGGACGACATGGGAGCACCTGTTTCGACCGTGCTCGATAATCTGGACATGGAGCTGGATAAGCTTCTCAACGATTGGACCCAGACGCTGCTTACCAACCTGGAGGACCCGACCACCCGCAGCAACCTCGATTTACTCAAGCCTGAGGCAAAAAAGATGATAGACAACTTTCTCAAGCAGCGGAAGCTGCCCGAGGCGCTCACACCAGAATTTATCCAGGCGTGTAAGGAGGTGCTCTCCGGGCTGGTTAAAGTCTTAGTGAAGAAGGACGAACTGCGCGTAGCCTTACTCAAGGGTGGCTCACCAGCGACGCCGGCGGAGATGAAAAAGCGATTTGAGGAATACCTCGATGAACTAACAAAGGGCCACGATCCAGGCAAGGTCCGGATCGTGCTGGAGTAAGCACCGATGAATCTTGACGACGTGAGGGCCTTGATTAGGAAGGGTGAGTCTGACCGAGTGGAGTTCAAAAGCTCTACCGGTCAGAAGACTGCCGCAGCCAAGACGGTCTGCGCCATGCTCAACGGATTAGGTGGTTTTGTCATCTTTGGTGTGACCGACAAAGGTGAGATTATCGGCCAACATTTGTCCACCAAGACATTGGAGGAGTTTGCAAACGAGTTTCGCAGGATTGAGCCGCCTGCCTTCCCTGATATCGAGACGATACCCCTTAAAGGAGATAAAGCGGTCATTGTTGTGTACGTTCCCGGCGGCAGCGGTCCATATATCTTCGACGGCCGTCCCTATATGCGAAATGGCCCGACCACCATCAGGATGCCCCGCGAAGAGTATGAACGGCGACTATTGGAGCGGTTACACGCCACCCAGCGCTGGGAGAATCAGCCGGTTCCTGATGAGGTGACGATCAACGACCTGGACGCCGAGGAGATCCAAACTACTCTGGGCAATGCCATCCAGCTGGGGCGTCTGGAATCCACGATCCGACGGGACACTGAATCCATCTTGCGAGGCCTGGAGCTTATCCACGAGGGTAGGTTGCTCAACGCTGATGATTACCTGGAAATTACCAACCCGGGCACGTTTCACTTCGGTATCACGCCGGAGAAGCTCACCCGGCCCCATGAATCCAAACCCTGGAACCCGATCATTGCCAACGTCTTCTACCGCGCTGGGATCGTCGAGCGCTGGGGCTCAGGCACCCTGAACATTCTCGACTGGTGCAGGGAAAACGGGAATCCACCGCCCGCCAGTAACCGGGGACCTTGGTCCCAAGTCTGTCCCAAGTCTGTCCCAAATGACATCTTCATTGCCTTGCTTGAAACCGCAAACAATCCTGTATCGATAGAGGCTTTGATGAAGGTCGCAGAACAGACAAACAGGACCCGGTTCCGCAAAACCATCTTGCGTTCATTACTGGATGCTGGCCTTATTGAGATGACCATCCCGGACAAGCCACGTAGCAGCAAGCAGCGGTACTGGCTCACCGAAAAAGGGCGCCACTTTTTGAAAGAGATCCGTGGAGGAGATGATGCTGATGAGTAAGCACCGGACGCAGGACCAACAAAGCGTGTTCTATCTCGAAAGGCCTGCGACCGTAAACTCGGGACCCGTGACCTGTTTAGGGATGACCTTTGAAAATGACGAGGTACGGCGGGAGCACTTCCTCGGTTTGTTACGAGAAGGACTGGAGGAGCTCCACGCCAAGCTCGGCGGAGTGCCCTTTACGACTGTGGAAGAGGTCGTGGAGCAGATGAAGTTGATAGAAAAGTGGCCGATGGGAGATGATGCGTGTCTCCGTGAGCTCGCAGAGCGCATGCGCAAAGCGCACCGCAAAGAGCCAGAGAAAGACTTGCTGCAACTGTGGAAGGATCAGATCGGCTTTCCGCACGGCTCTATCGGTGACATCTTAAATCTCTCCGATCCGCCGTATTACACCTCATGCCCAAATCCGTTCATCAAGGACTTCATCAACCACTACGGCAAGCCTTACGACCCGAACATGCCCTATAGCAGGGAGCCATTTGCGGCGGACATAAGTGAGGGCAAGAACGACCCCATCTACAACGCCCACTCCTACCACACCAAGGTGCCACACAAAGCCATCATGCGCTACATCCTGCACTATACCGAGCCGGGAGATCTGGTTTTTGACGGCTTCTGTGGGACGGGCATGACCGGCGTGGCGGCTCAGCTTTGCGGTGATCGCAAGGCAGTGGAGTCGCTTGGCTACAAGGTGGACGATGAGGGCGTCATCTATCGACAGGAAGAAGAAACAGACGAGACCGGCAAGATCCGCGAAGTCTGGAAACCCTTCTCCAAACTTGGACCGCGCTACGCGGTGCTAAACGATCTCTCGCCTGCTGCCACCTTTATCGCCTACAACTACAACACGCCCGTGGACGTGCAAGCCTTCGAACGCGAGGCAAAGCGAATTCTCGCGGAGGTAGAAAACGAATGCGGGTGGATGTATGCGACGCTGGCCAACCTCAAGGCGGGCGAAGCAGAAGCATGGGCGGAAAAGCTACGGACTTGCAGGAGTACAGAAAAAGCCCGCGAGCTCGTTCGCGCTATCTCTGGTCGCGGCCAGATCAATTACACCGTCTGGTCGGACGTTTTTGTTTGCCCGGAATGTACTCAGGAACTGGTCTTCTGGGAAGCCGCAGTGGACAAGCAGGCGGGCAAGGTGCATGATGAGTTTCCCTGCCCGCACTGCGGCGTGATGCTTTCGAAGCGCACCATGGACCGGGCCTGGGTTACGAAGTACGACAAGGCTATCGGTCAGACCATCCGCCAGGCAAAGCAGGTGCCGGTGCTGGTCAATTACAGCGTCGGTAAGAAACGCTACGAAAAGGCACCCGATGCTTTCGACTTGGCGTTGATCGAGAAGATCGAGGAGCTGGACATCCCTTACTGGTTTCCGACGGACCGCATGCCGGAGGGATACAACACGGAGCAACCGAAGGTCTCGCATGGCCTCACCCACGTGCACCATTTCTATACGAAGCGGAATCTTTGGGTGTTGGGGGCGCTGCGAGCGACAGCCAGAGGCGCACACAGGATCTCGCAGCTTATTTCTTTGTTAATTGAGGCCTATGATCTCACTCACAGCACACTCATGACTAGACTGATCTTTAAATCTGGAGGAAAGAAGCCAGTTCTTACGGGGTATCAGTCTGGGACACTGTATGCGAGTTCGCTCCCAGTAGAGAAGAATATCGTAAATGGAATCAGTAACATGAAATTGGACCTTTTTAAAGACTGTTTCTGTAAAGTTGGATTGTTGGAGCTGGCAGAAACCATGAGTTCCTCGTGGGCCGGCGTCTGCGGAGACAGCGTCGATTACATCTTCACCGACCCTCCTTTCGGTGGCAATCTGATGTACTCGGAGCTGAACTTCCTCTGGGAAGCCTGGCTCAAAGTCTTCACCAACAACAAGCCCGAGGCGATCGAGAACAGCGTCCAGGGCAAGGGGCTGCCGGAATATCAGCGGCTCATGACAGAGTGCTTCAAGGAATACTATCGTGTGCTCAAGCCGAGCCGGTGGATGACGGTGGAGTTTCACAATTCCAAGAATGCTGTCTGGAACGCCATTCAAGAAGCACTCCAAACCGCCGGCTTTGTCATCGCTGATGTGCGCACGCTGGACAAGAAGCAGGGCTCGTTTAAGCAGGTCACCAGTGCCAATGCGGTGAAGCAGGACCTGATCATCTCCTGCTACAAGCCTAACTACGGCCTTGAGGAGCGGTTTAAGCTTGAGGCCGGCACCGAGGAAGGGGTGTGGGATTTTATACGCACGCATCTACGGCAACTTCCCGTTGCCGTTGTGCGAGGTTCGGGGTCTGAAGTGCGTCAGGAAGGAAAAAACGCACCACGCACTACGCACGGCGCACTGGAGATAGTTACCGAAAGGCAAAATTATCTCCTTTACGACCGCATGGTGGCCTTCCATGTCCAGCGGGGCGTGATGGTGCCCCTTTCTGCGGCTGAGTTCTATACCAGGCTTGCTCAGCGCTTCCCGGAACGTGACGGGATGTATTTTCTCCCCGATCAGGTGGCGGAGTACGACAGGAAGCGCATGAAGGTGAAGGAGGTCCTTCAGCTTACGTTTTTCGTTACTGATGAAGCATCCGCCATCCAGTGGCTCAAACAGCAACTCTTCAAGAAACCGCAGACCTTCCAGGAACTCCATCCGCAGTTCCTCAGGGAGATCAGCGGCTGGCAGAAGCACGAGAAGCCGCTCGAACTGATGGAACTGCTGGAACAGAACTTCTTCCGTTACGATGGCAAGGGGCCGATTCACGCGCAGATAGTTTCATGGCTCAAACAGAGCGATGAGATGCGCACGATGATCCGCGAAGAAATCGAAGCCGGACGCGCCCATGAGGAAAACGGAGCGCTGCATTTTATCTTACTCAGTCCCCAGTCCTCAGTTCTCATCAATCGTGCGAAGGACCGCTGGTACGTCCCGGACCCGAACAAAGCCAGCGACCTGGAGAAGCTCCGTGAACGAGCCCTTCTTAAGGAATTCGAAGACTACCGGACTTCCAGTCAGAAGCGTCTGAAGGTGTTCCGCCTCGAGGCCGTCCGCGCCGGGTTCAAGAAGGCATGGCAGGAGCGCGACTACGCCACCATCATCACTGTAGCGCGCAAGATCCCCGAGAACGTCCTCCAGGAAGACCCCAAGCTCATCATGTGGTATGACCAGGCGTTGACGAGGACTGAGGGATGAGTGCTGAGCACTGAGTTAAAGCAGGACGGAGGTGAAAGGACTGAGGACTGAGCTATGGCAAAGATTGAGCGATTTGAGGATTTGATCGCCTGGCAGAAGGCGCGGGAACTCACACGAGCCATATATGAGGCAACGCAGCAAGGGGCCTTTGCAAAGGATTTTGGGCTGACTGGTCATGTTCGGCGAGCTGCGGTTTCGATCATGTCAAACATTGCAGAAGGCTTCGATGGTGGGCGCGGGGAGTTCCACCAGTTTCTTTCAACGGCCAAGGCATCCTGCGCCGAGGTCCGTTCGCAGCTCTACATAACACTTGATGTGGGTTACATTAATCAAACGAGTTTCGACCGATTGATAAAGCAGGCCGAAGAAATTGCTCGCATTCTTGGTGGGTTACGGGCAGCCGTTTATAAGCAGAGGAAGGAAGCGAGAAGATGAGTCGATCCCATCAGCCCCCATCGCTTAGCCCTCAGTCCTTTGCCGAAGGAGACTGGGTCCTTGTCTACCCACAGAACACCGTCGGGAAAATCATTGAAAAAGTGTGCTTGTGGGGCAACACTTCTTTTCGCGTATGGCTTCCAGCGAGCGATTCCATAATTCGCGTTGATGCTTCCGCGCTTTCTTCTGCTCAGTACTCAGTCCTCAGGACCAATCACTTGACCTATCTTGCCGCCGCGGCGCGAGTCGCCGATGCGCTGACCCAGGACGTCCTGCTTGCGCCGATTGAATCATCCGTCATCCCGCTGCCCCATCAGATTCGAACGGTTACCAGAGCTGTATCCAATTACCGTGTGCGCTATCTTCTGGCCGATGAAGTGGGTCTTGGCAAAACCATCGAGGCAGGTCTCATTATGCGTGAGCTCAAGCTTCGTGGACTCGTGAGACGTACGTTGGTGATTGTGCCGAAGGGCCTGGTTACGCAGTGGATTGCCGAAATGGCGATGCACTTCAACGAAAAGTTTCACCCCCTCATGTCTGATGATTACAAGAGCCTAAAGCGTATATCGGCTGTCTACTGCACTGAGAACCAAGGACTGAGCACTGATTGTGAAAAGACCAACTCAGTCCTCGTAAATCAGCACACGGCACTCAGCGTCATTAGTGCGAACCCTTTTAGATCCTTTGACCAAGTTATTGTATCTATGGATTCTGTTAAGCCCCCATCAAACGCTGGCGGAGCAGCATGGGAGCGTTTTGAGAACCTGATCTCCGCCGGTTGGGACCTGGTGATCGTGGACGAAGCGCATCGCCTGGGTGGGAGCACAGAGCAGGTCGCCCGTTACAGACTCGGCCAGGGGTTGGCCGAGGCCGCTCCCTACCTGCTTTTGCTCTCTGCCACTCCGCACCAAGGGAAAACGGATCAATTCAGACGGTTAATCTCGCTTCTGGATCCACAGGCTTTCCCCGATGAAGAAAGCATCACCAAGGATAGGGTACAGCCCTATGTCATCCGCACAGAAAAACGCTGCGCCATCGATGCGGATGGCAAGCCGCTTTTTAAGCCCCGGCGAACGGAGCTGGCAACCGTCTCCTGGGAGGATCGCCACCATGACCAGCGGCTGCTCTACGATGCGGTCACCGAATATGTGCGCGAAGGATATAACCAGGCCATGCGTGAGAAGCGCAGCTATATAGGATTCCTCATGATCTTGATGCAGCGCCTGGTGGTCTCCAGCACGCGCGCCATCAAGACGACACTGGAGCGCCGTCTTGAAGTGCTGGATATTGAGGATTCAGAACTTAGTCAAATGACGTTGTTCGACAAAAATTTAAGTCCTGAGGAGTTTTATGATTTAGACAGCGAAGAACAACTGCAACTGCTATTGCGATCCCATCTTCGGGGAATACGTGACGAAAAGGCTGAGGTGGAGATTCTCTTGGAAATGGCAAAACGCTGCGAAAGCCGGGGCCAGGACGCTAAGGCCGAGGCGCTGCTGGACTGGATCTATCGCCTCCAAGCCGAAGAAGGTGATCCAGATCTCAAGGTGCTGGTTTTCACCGAGTTCGTGCCAACCCAGGAGATGCTGTACGAGTTCTTGACCGAACGCGGCTTCGAGGTAGTGTGTCTCAATGGCTCTATGGACATGGAGGAACGCAAGCTGGTCCAAGATGTCTTCGCCAAAGATGCCCGCATCCTCATCTCAACGGACGCCGGCGGCGAGGGCCTTAATCTCCAGTTCTGTCATGTGGTTATCAACTATGACATCCCTTGGAACCCGATGCGCCTGGAACAGCGCATAGGCCGGGTGGACCGCATCGGCCAGATCCACACGGTACGTGCCATCAACTTCGTGTTCGAGGACTCAATCGAACACCGCATCCGCGAGGTCCTGGAGGAGAAACTGGCGGTTATCTTCGAAGAGTTCGGCATCGACAAGACTGGTGACGTACTCGACTCGGCAGAGGCGGAACAAATCTTCAATGATCTATATGTGGAAGCTATTCTCAACCCCGATATGGTGGATAAGAAGGTCGACGAAGTTCTGAAAAGCATCGAGGAGCAAGCTCGAGAGTCCCGTCAAAGTGCTTCTTTGCTCGGCGAGACCTCGGACTTAGACCCTCATGATGCCAAGCGGCTGCTGACCCACCCGCTGCCGCATTGGGTGGAGCTCATGACTGTAAGCTATCTGCAGTCTCACGGAGGCAAGGCGGAAAGGAAGAACGGCGCCTGGGATCTCACTTGGCCAGACGGTGAACGAATGGCATACATTGTCTTCACCAGCAAGGAGGCTGAAGAGAAGCCGCTTAGCCGTCACTTGACGATGGAAGATCCCAAAGTGCGTGGCTTGTCTATGCGCATACCTCCCTTTGTCCCGGAACAACCAATCCCGGTTATTACACTTTCTGGACTTTTGCCCGAAATAATTGGCTATTGGTCACTATGGGAAATTTCTATTCAGGTTGAGTCAGCACTCAGAACTAAATATTCAGCACTGACACGTCAGCGGCGGATGCTGCCTTTGTTCATGGCTGATGACGGTCGAGTGTTTGAACCGACTGCCCGGCACATCTGGGATCAACTGGTGACCACTCCATTCGAGATCTTACGGCATTTAGACATCGAGATCTCTCATCAAGCCTTCGAGCGGCTCCTTAAAGTAGCGGAGCAAAAGGGGAAGACAATATACGACGAGCTGGTAGCCGCTCACCGGGAGCGCCTGGTAAGAGAGCGGGAGAAAGGTGAGTACGCCTTCGCTGCACGGCGCAGGGCCATTGAGCGCATCGGGTTGCCCCAGGTACGCAACCATCGTCTAAGTCTCCTGGAACAGGAGGAAGAACGCTTTCATGAACAACTCAAGAGCAGGGCCCAAATCTTACCGGAAATGACTCCCCTACTGATCGTGCGGGTGGAGGGAGGCACCAATGGGTAGTTGGCGTGACCAGATTCTGAAAGAGTTTACACCCCAGGTCGCTCGGCTTACCCTGGTCGCGGATCCGGACGGCATGCTACTTGAAGAGGGTGTCCTCGAAGGGATCAGGGAACGGGGCTTTGAGCTGATTCCGTTTGAGGATCACGTTGCATTCCGCTATGCTTATGAATCTAAGTTTCGGTCTTGCTGGAACCGTGGTGAGAAAACCGATCTGGTGGTAGTGCTGAGATCTCCTTCGAGCGATCTTGATGCTTTGCCATATGATCTCCTGGAGGCTGGCCGCAAGCTCTCCTTTTCCTTAAGCGACCTATTCCCAAATCTCAGTTATCCCGTGATCGCAGCGCTCGACCGATCCGGCCTTAACGCCTTGTTCGATGCTCAGTCGAAATATGCACCGGGACCGCTGGGTGAAAACGCTACTAAGGATTTTATCCTCCGTCATGTGTTCGAGATTACGCCGGAGCTCATCAAAGAGCCTAAGGACATGCTCCTGGTCTTGCTACGTCGCCACTACCGCGGCAGGCGCCTGCCAGCCATCCTTGATGAGCGCTTGATCCAGCTGCTTCGTCAAAACGTCATGTTCGATGATTGGCCTCTGGAAACCATAGTTCCGGATGCGCAAGCATTTTTTGCATTCTTGCAGGAACGCTGGCCGGTGTTCCTGGATTCACTTGCTAAACAGGATGACCGTGCCATCGGCGAGGCCGCAGCAGAATACAGCTTCGAGCTACCAGGCCCGGCGCTCTTGCCTTTTGACCACCACGACGTTCGCATTTACATCGACAACCTTTTTCTCGAGGGATTCCTCCAACCGGTTCCTCACGATCAATCTCCGGTGCTCGCCAAGACTTGGGCAGCTTACGGCATCCTCGTCTCTCCCATAGAGAACCGTAGCCGCCGCATGGAGGGATTGCTGGATTCCATCGAAAAAAGCCTCCCCACGGTGGATGCGTACTATGAGGAGTGGTTTCGTTTCGCTTACAAGTGGGCCCAATTGAAAGTGCTGAGTGCTGAGGACTGGGAGTTTAGTGAAAATGAAGCAGCATTTAGAAAAAGGATTGAGAGAATCACAGATCAGGTGGATAATATATTTCTGGAGTGGGTGGTTAGGCACTATGTAAGCCTCATCCATCTACCGGCAATTAGCCCGGTAATGCTCCATCATCTACCAAGATTCTTTGCCCACTCAATGCTTAACACCCAACGATCAAAACTGGCTTTTTTGCTGGTTGACGGCCTAGCCTTGGACCAATGGATCGCCATGCGCGAGGTACTCTTTGATATGGATTCGAAGCTATATGTCCGTGAGAATGCTGTTTTCGCCTGGATTCCTACCATCACCACGGTCTCCCGTCAGGCTGCCTTTGCTGGCAAGCCGCCATTCTACTTTCCAACGAGTATCCATACCGTCGAGAAGGAACCAGTCCTTTGGAGGCAGTTCTGGGTCAATCAGGGGCTGACAAAGTATGAGGTGGCTTACGCTAAGGGGGTAAGTGATGGGAAGTCGGACGAGTTATCCGAGCTGCTTTCCCATCCCAGGCTACGTGTCGTCGGGTTGGTCATCGACAAGGTCGACCGCATCATGCACGGTATGGAGCTGGGTGCAGCTGGGATGCACAACCAGATTCGACAATGGGCCTCACAAGGTTTCATGCGGGACCTTCTCAATCTGCTCCAGACCAAAGGTTTTCAGGTCTACCTTGCCTCTGACCACGGCAACATCGAGGCGAAAGGTGTGGGCCGACCTGCTGAAGGTGCTGTTGCGGATCTGCGCTGCGAGCGCGTGCGTGTCTACAACGATTCCAGGCTAAGGGCTAAAATCAAGGAACAATTTCCGTCATCTATGGAATGGCCGCCAATAGGCCTTCCAGAGGACTACCTCGCCCTCATCGCCTCGAACCGGGCAGCTTTCATCCAGGCGGGAGAGACCATAGTTGGTCATGGGGGCATTAGCATTGAGGAGCTTATCGTCCCTCTTGTTCAGATCGAAAGGAGGGAACGATGAATAGTCGTCTAACTCATACGCGTCCGGCTGACCGGGATCGGCGCGGGCAGGTCGGATTCAGCCAGCGGATCAAGCTTGAATGGATGGAAATAACGGCGAACATGGTACTCGCCGGCATGGATAGGTCATCCATCGAGAGCGCCCTTCGAGAGCTGCTCAAGGACAAGCTATCTATCGGCGGGAATGCCAAACGTGGCAATCGGGAGAAGGTAATCACCATCCTGATGAAAATCTGGGCACACCCCCCGCGTCTTCTACACCCCCTTCAGGAAGGGGGTCTCAAGCTTCTATCACATCTACCGCACGAGGAGCATATCGCGGTGCACTGGGGCATGGCCATGGCAGTTTATCCGTTCTGGTGTTATGTTGCGGCCCATGTAGGGCGATTGCTAAGGCTCCAGGGAAAGGCCAGTCATGCTCAGGTTCGTCGTCGGATTATGGAGCAGTATGGCCAGCGGCCAACGATCAAAGACGCAGTACGAAGAATTTTGCGCTCCATGGTGGACTGGGGTGTGCTCAAAGACACAAAGTCACAGGACACCAAACGCGCTGAAGGAGTTTATGTACAAGGGCCTACACTTACCATAACACAGGTGGAGGCTGTTGCTTGGTTAGTCGAGGCCTATTTGTACACCCAACCCAGCAATTCGGCGTCTCTGAGAACAGTTCTCGATTCCCCGGGCCTATTCCCGTTTCACCTTGAACCCGTTTCCGCGTCATATCTCGTTGCAACTTCCGGGCGGCTCGACGTGCTTCGGCACGGCCTTGATGAGGACTTGATCATTCTCCGCCACGAAATCCTGCCAACAGCTGGCGTTACTGCATCATGATTAAACCCTAACTTCCCCATCCTTACGTAATATGTGCCTCTAATTTCTCCAAAAATGCCCTCTCAAAGCGAACAATCGGGATCTCACCTGTGGTGCTGTGGAGTTGATGTTCATTATAGCGCTTTACCTCATATGCTAATACTTGCTGTGTCTCACCAATTTCTATAATCCCTTCTCTCGCACAGGTACGTACAAGCCTGTCCTGAAGCCATCGGTATGGCCTTTCGATTTTTCCTTTCGCCTGAGGTGAAAGTGCGTAGGTTAACTGAACACGGATATCCCGGAGAACCTTCCTCCACTGTGTATCAACATCATCGGTGAAGAGGCGATGTTTTCTCCACACGCTGTCTATGATTATCACCATAACCGTTTTTATGGTCTCTACACAAGAGTTCACTTTTAACTTTTAAATCTATCAGAATCGGTTCAATCTTAACTTTAAGATAACAAAAAATTTTTTATTAATTGACAAAGAACAGCGAAAAATATATAAAAAAATAAAAACAAAAACCTTATAAGGAAAATAAAACTTACGGTAACTTTTACGGTAACTAAAAACCAATAAAATTGTAATATATTGAAATCAAAAATTTTTTTAGATTATTTCGAATCCTACTCCCTCCGCCAGTTTATATATTTATTATTTCTTGACTTTATTGCCTTTTTCCTCTACAATAAATGCGTTTTACCTTTTGGAGGTGTTAAAATGGGAATTGGATTACTTGGAAAAAAACTTGGGATGACACAGATATTCAATGAAGACGGGAGCATTGTCCCTGTTACTGTTATACAGGCAGGACCATGTTTTGTTGTTCAGAAGAAGACTTTGAAGACAGATGGCTATAATGCCATACAGTTTGGTTTTGAAGAGGTTAAAAAGGCAAAAAATGTCAATAAACCCCTGACAGGTCATTTTAAAAAGTCAAATATACCCCCTTTAAAATTCATAAGAGAGTTCAGGGTTACCGATAACGAGATAGAGGACAATGAGATAGGTTCCCAGGTGTCAGTAGACCTATTTCAGCCAGGGGAATATGTAGATGTTACAGGGACATCAAAGGGAAAAGGCTATCAAGGCGTTGTAAAGCGTCATGGTTTTAAAGGATCCCCGGCCTCCCGTGGAACCCATGAATTCTTCAGACATGGAGGTTCTATAGGTCAGAACATGACCCCAGGGAGAACCCTGAAGGGCAAAAAAATGGCAGGTCATATGGGACATGAGAGGGTTACAGTTCAAAACCTTAAGGTTATCGAGGTAAGGGGCGATACAAACATACTCATGGTTGAGGGTGCAGTGCCCGGACCGGCCAATGGCTATGTTATTATAAAAAAAGCAGTTAAAAAATCATCCAAGTCTTAATGGCAGGATAGATTCTTAATGCCTTGTTTGTGTTGACATTAGCCTGAATAGAATATAGATTTGATTAATGTTTACACTATATGTCAAGGATACATTCTCCGCAGCCCACCGTATTGATGATTATCATGGAAAATGTGAGGCCCTCCACGGTCACAACTTCAAGGTAGAGGCATTCTTTGAGGGGCAAGAGCCCAGGGCCGGCGGCATGGTAGTGGACTTTAAGATTTTAAAAGGCCTTCTCAGAGAGGTTCTATCATCTTTGGACCACAGGTATCTGAATGAGATAGATTTTTTTAAGGAGAGGGCTGGGTCTTCTGAGTATATAGCCCTTTACATCTATGGGCAGTTAAAGGGACTTCTTAATGTTGAAGGGGTGACATTAAAAGAGGTAAGGGTCTGGGAATCAGATAGCGCATATGCCGCATACAGGGAATAAGATATGAAAGATATACAAAACATGCCTGATTCAAGAAAGATAGAGATAGACAAGGTGGGTGTTAAAAATATAACCTATCCCATTGTTGTCCTGGATAAAGAAAACGGCTATCAGCATACCATTGCAACGATAGATATGTATGTGAGCCTAAGCCATGACAATAAAGGGACGCATATGAGCAGGTTTGTCGAGATACTCCACAATAACCAGAGCATGATTAACATGAAAAACTTTCCCAACATCTTAAGGGAGATGAAGGAGAAGCTCAATGCAGAATCTGCCCATCTGGAGATAAGGTTTCCCTATTTCATGAAAAAAGAGGCGCCCATTACAAAAAAGCCCAGCTATATGGAATATAACTGCGGTGTATATGGTTCTATGGACGGCCCTGGAGAGATGAAAGAATTTAAGGTATATGTATCTGTTCCTATAAATACACTATGTCCGTGTTCCAAGGAGATAAGTAACTACGGGGCACACAACCAGAGGGGTATAGTCAGGGTCTGTGTTAGATTCAAAAAATTTTTCTGGATAGAAGACCTCATAAATATCGTAGAGGGATGCGCAAGCAGTGACATATACTCACTCTTGAAGAGAGAGGATGAAAAATACGTAACTGAAAGGGCCTATGAGAACCCTAAATTTGTAGAGGACGTGGTAAGGGATATAGCAGAGATCCTCTCAAGGGACAATAATATAATATGGTTTTCCATTGAGGCAGAAAACCTGGAGAGCATACACAATCACAGTGCATATGCCTATCTGGAGAGAGATAATAAAAAAGATAAAGAAGGAGGGTTAGGATGAAAAAGATAGTTTTATTGGTTATTGTTATCGCATTGGTATTTTCAGGTTGCACCTGGTTCAAAAAGACATCGCAGGATCCCCAGGCCCAGCCAAAGGAAGAGAGGATAAATCAGGTATTCTATGGTTTCCCAGACGTCCCCATACCGAAAGAGCTGACATATATAAGTGAAAAGAGTTTTGTATTTGAGACCTCCAATCTCAAGGCAGGGGTTATGTTTTTCAACGGTGATGTAGATATACAGTCACTGGAGAACTATTTCAGGGTCAATCTTGTAAAAAATGGATGGAGGTTTGTTAATAGCTATAGATATAAGGACGTTGTATTGAATTTCATTAAGGATGACAAGACATGCAATATAAAGATGACCCGGTCAGTCTTCAATACAGAGGTGGAGATATGGGTAGGACCTGCTGACAGACAGGGTGTCCAGCAGAAATATGTGGAGCCCAAATAATATATAAAAATCTTGTAAAATCCTAATTATCTATGTGGATTTATCAGAGTATAAGTCCTGCACAATCTCTAAGGGCGATGAAATTTATCTCTTTTATCGGTGCCGGTGGCAAGACCTCTTTCATCAAATACCTTGCCGGGGAGTTTTCAAAAAAAGGTGATAGGGTAGCCATTACAACCACAACGAAGATATACGCAGAAGACCCTTATATACTTTTTGATAAAGACAGAGAGATTCAAGGGGATTATACATACCCTGTGATGATTGGAAAGGCTGTAGAAGATGGAAAGCTTACAGCCCTGGATGAGAAGGAGATAGAGCTTCTTGGAGCAAGATTCGATAAGGTCCTCATAGAGGCCGACGGGGCAAAGAGAAAACCCATAAAATTTCCAGCCCACTTTGAACCTGTTGTCCCTGCCCTAACAGATAAGGTATTTGTCCTGTGCGGTCTTGATTCTATTTTCAAGAGGATAGAAGATGTAGTATTTAGGTGGAGGAATCTATGCGATGCCACAGGCATATCACCAAATGAATTGATAACCCCTGATATTTTTTTGAGTTTTTTTTCAAGGGACTGCCTCCTCAAGGGTATAGATAAAAAGGATTTTTCAATAGTACTTAATAAGTATGATATATGCGAAGACAGGGACATAGTTATTGATTTAGCAAAGAATATTGTAAGGAGATTAAAAATAAATGAGATATTTATCTCAAGTCTTGCCTTCAGGTTATTTTACAGGCTCCATTATTGTGGGTCGACACTTCAATTTTGACTTGATTTATCTTTAATATTAATTTAATTATCTGTAACAAAATTATGGATGATAAGAGGATTATAACTGCGACCCTGGCAGATATATATCTCCAGCAGGGACACCTAGAAAAGGCCCTTGAGATATATGAAAAACTTGTCAGAAAAGAACCTGACAATGATTTTTATAAAAAGAGATGCCATGCCCTCAGAAAGGAACTGAAGGAGAAGTATAATACTGGTAGCCTCAGAAAGATACTGATGAAAAAGATATGGTGAAGGATGAGACAGAAAAGAAGGGAACAGGTCATCCGTATAATAGACAGTATGGGTATAGATGGATGCATAATAAGAGGAATGGAGAATATCTTTTATCTAACAGGCTTCAGGGGCTCAGAGGCAACTTTTGTAATGACCAGGGGAGATGCATTTCTTCTAACAGATTTCAGATATATTACATATGCCAATGAGGTTGCTGAAGGTGTCAAGGTCTGTGAGGTAAAGAAAGACAGGGATGTCCTCACAGACATATGCAAAAGATACGAGATAAAGACACTGGGTTTTGACAGTTTCCATACAACATACAGCACCTATGAGAGATTAAAGACATCACTGGTAGGGGTTGAGCTCATCCCCTTAAAAAAAGACATAGAAGACATAAGGAGGTGCAAGGAACCTGGTGAGGTCAACCTGATAATGGAGGCCATAGATATTGCAACAAAGGCCTTTAGGGAGGTGTTTGATAACATAAAACCAGGGAGGACAGAGAGGGAGATAGCAAGAGAACTCGATTATGCCATGGAGAGATTGGGGGCAGAAAAGCCATCCTTTGATACTATTGTTGCCTCCGGTGAAAGGGCTGCATTACCCCATGCAGTCCCTACAGATAAAAAGATAAACAAAGGGGAGACGGTCATTATCGATTTTGGTGCCCAGAAGGATGGCTACTGCAGTGATGAGACATGCACTGTAATCATGGGAGAGGTTAATGGAAAGCTCCAGGAGATATACAAGGTGGTGAACGATGCAAGGATACTTGCCCTTGAAAAGACAAGACCTGGCTTGCCATTAAAGGAACTTGATACAATAGTGAGAGGTTTTATAGAGGATGCAGGGTATGGACAGTATTTTGGGCATGGAACAGGCCATGGTGTTGGCATTGCCGTCCATGAGACACCTGCCATAAATACGGTCTCTGAGGGTATACTGGAGGAAAATATGGTCATCACCATTGAACCGGGTATATATATACCTCATCTGGGCGGTGTGAGGTTAGAGGATATGGTTTTTGTGTGCAGCCAAGAGGCCAAGGTGCTTACCCATCTGAGAAAGGATATGCTTACTGTTCATGTGTAGCGTGTTCAGATAGGTAGTTGCAAAAGGCTTCAAACGCTTAAGGCATATCCTTTTTGACCTGCCCATGATATATAGGGTTATTTAAAAGTAGAGATTCATAAAAAGGATTTAAGGTAGATAGGAGGTTATGATGATTGTTTCAACTTCAGAGTTTAGAAAGGGATTGAGAATCCTTTTAGAGAAAGAGCCCTTTGTTATTGTAGACTTCCAGCATGTTAAACCTGGCAAGGGCGCTGCATTTGTAAAGACAAGGGTTAAGAGCCTTATTACCGGCAATGTCCTTGATAAGACCTTCAGGTCAGGAGAAAAATTCGAGGAGCCTGATTTAGAGGAGAAACAAATGCAGTATCTATACAAAGAAGGTGATAAGTTTTATTTTATGGATGTAGACAACTATGAGCAGTTATTTATCGATGAAAAAAACCTTGGTGATGCAAAAAACTATTTAAAAGAGGGCATGACAATAACTGTCTTATTCCATAACGGTGAGACCATAGGCGTGGAGATACAGAATTTTGTAAACCTGCAGATTGTAAAGACAGAACCGGGCATAAAAGGGGATACAGCCCAGAATGCCACAAAGCCGGCACTCCTGGAGACAGGATATACAATCCAGGTGCCCCTCTTTGTAGATGAAGGCGATGTGGTGAAGATAGACACAAGGACAGGCGAATATGTAGAGAGGGTTTCAAAATAGGTGCCATGTTCATAACCTTTGAGGGTATAGAGGGGAGTGGAAAGTCAACGCAGATAGACCTTTTATATAGCTACCTTGTTGAAAAGGGTTATGATGTATTAAAGACAAGGGAACCCGGTGGCACACCATTAGGTGAATCAGTAAGGGAGATTTTAATCAAGAAAGGGAGAGATATAAACCCTCTTTCAGAGATGCTTTTAATGATGGCCATGAGGTCACAGCACGTAGAGGATGTGATTATTCCTGCCTTAAGACAGAAGAAGATTGTTTTGTGTGACAGGTTCTATGATGCCACCTATGCATATCAGGGTTATGGAAGGGGTATAGATAGGGATATCATAGATTATATAAACAGGCTTGCCACAAAGGGTATAATACCAGATCTGACCATCCTGATAGATTTCGATGTGGAGGAGGGCTTGAGAAGAAAGATAGAGGATAAAGGTCAGATGGACAGGTTTGAGGGGGAGGATATCTCATTTCATAAAAGGATAAGGCAGGCCTACAAGAGGATTTCAGAGGAAGAAAGCAACAGGTTTTTTGTTGTCGACGGCTCATGGGATATACAGAGGATACATGAGGCCATAAAAGAGAGGGTGGAACAACACATTGAATTACACAGGATTTGACGACATTATAGGCCATGATAGGCCAAAACATATAATATCTGCATTTCTCGAAAGGGAGAGGATGCCCCATGCCTTTCTTTTTTCAGGTCAGGAGGGCATAGGAAAAAAGAAAATGGCCATTGCCGTTGCCCGCAGGATCCTGTGCGATACAGGGACAGGTTGTGGTGTGTGCAGGGGATGCACAAGGGTTAGCAGGATGACCCACCCTGATTTGATTTTGCTGGATAGACAGCATATGGAGTGGGCAGCCCAGCCTCAGCAAAAAAAGGCACAAAACGATAACACAGAAAAGACAAGGGAGATAAACACAATAAGCATTGATTTTATAAGGGGGAGCGAAGACAAAAAGATAAGGGGTATCAACCAGGAGGTCCATAAATATCCCTACGAAGGAAAAAAAAGGGTAATCATTATAGATGATGCCGATAATATGACCACTGAGGCAACCAATGCATTCCTCAAGACCCTTGAAGAACCCCCTGAGTTTAATCTCTTTTTTCTCATAACCTCAAGGGAGAGCGACCTCCCGATAACAATAAGGTCAAGGTGCACAAGGGTTAGCTTCTGTCCCCTCTCGCAGGCACAACTAAGGCAGTATTTTATAGATAAATTAGGGATAGAGAAAGAAAGGGCAAGGCTTTTATCTTATATATCCAACGGCAGTATAAATACAGGTTTATTCTGGCTCGAAGGAGACAACCTGAACATCAGAAAAAGGCTTGGTGAGTTTGTCCTGGGTAGGACAAAAGGCTTTGTGGAGGCAACATTTCTTGGTGAATATATATCCAGGGGGGGCAGAGAGCTCTCCATTTACATATCCTTTTTGTTTTCTCTATTCAGGGACCTGTATCTGATAAAAAAAATCAAGACAAGACAGGGGATAATCAATATGGATTTTGTTGAGCTATTAGAGAGGGCCAGATACAGTATGGAAGCCATAGACAGGGGTATACAAAAAATAAAGGAAACAGCGGGTATAATGAGGTATAATATCAACAAATGGCTCATGTTCGAAAATCTTATATTACAATTGAAGAGGTAAAATGAGAGTAAGCTGCGCGAGGTTTGATTATCTAATAGGTGTTGTGGAGGTAGAGGTCCCGGAAGGGGTAAAGGTGGGTGACTATGTGGTATGTGAACTGGAAAAGGGGGCCTGCCTCGGTGTTATAGTTACAGAACCAGTTGAGGCTGAAAAGGAGGGGATAAAGAAGGTAGGTATACCTTCAAAAGAGGAGCTGGAAGAATACTGGGCCCTCAAGGAAAAAGAGAAAAAGGCCTTTGAGATATGCAGGGAAAAGATAAGGGAATTGAATCTACCCATGAAACTATTGGCTGCCGAGTATCTCTTTGGCGGTTCAAAGCTCCTGTTTTATTTTGTCTCTGAGAACAGAGTTGATTTCAGAGAGCTCGTGAAGGAGCTTGCCAAGGAGTTCAAGATAAGGATTGAGCTGAGACAGGTTGGTGTGAGAGACGAGGCAAAGATAATAGGCGGGCTTGGAAACTGCGGGAATATATGCTGTTGCAAGCAGTTTTTAAATAACTTCTCCATAGTCTCCATAAGGATGGTCAAGGAACAGGGTCTTGCCCTGAATCCTACCAAGATTTCTGGTATATGTGGCAGGCTCATGTGCTGCCTTTCTTATGAATATGATATGTATATGGAATATAAGAAAGAGTTTCCCAAGGTAGGGAAAAAGGTTAGCCTGCAGCAGGGAGAGGGTAAGGTAGTAAAACACAACACCTTGAGCTCTACTTTTGTGGTAGAGCTTGAAAATGGTAATCTGGTAGTTGCGTCGCTGAAGGATATAAAAAATTGACTATAAAATAGAGGCCTCTAAGGGGGCATCTGGTATCGGGTCAAAAAACAGGGCCCTATAGTCTTTTATTGAATTGAGAGAGGTTAGAAGAGATATATGAGCAGAAAAAAGTATTACATAACAACACCTATATACTATATCAACGATGTCCCCCATATAGGACACGCCTATACAACTGTGGCAGCAGATATTATGGCCAGATACAGAAGGCTGTGGGGATATGATGTGTATTTTCTCACAGGGACCGATGAACATGGACAGAAGGTAGAAAAGGCAGCATCCCAGCAGGGCATTCATCCCAGGGAGCTTGCAGACACCATGGTCCATAGGTTTACTGATCTATGGAAGAGGTTGAATATATCCAATACTGGATTCATAAGGACAACAGAAGAGAGACATAAGAAGGCTGTCCAGTATATATTCCAGAAGGTCTATGAAAAAGGAGACATATATCTCGGTGAGTATGAAGACTGGTATTGTGTCCCCTGTGAGAGCTATTTTACCGAACTACAACTGGATAATGGTAGATGCCCTGATTGCCTGAGGAAGCCGGATAGATTGAAGGAAGAGAGCTATTTTTTCAGGCTCTCAGATTATACAGACAGGCTATTAAAATTCCTGGATGACAACAGGGATTTTATTATGCCCGAGATCAGGTATAATGAGGTCTATAGCTTTGTCAAGGGTGGTCTAAAAGACTTAAGCGTCAGCAGGACGAGTTTTAGCTGGGGGATAAAGGTCCCCATGAACGAGAGGCACATAGTATATGTCTGGTTTGATGCACTGGCAAATTACCTTACAGGCGTAGGCTTTTTAGGGGATGACGGGCATTTTGAATCCTTCTGGCCATGTGATATGCACCTGATAGGCAAGGACATTCTGAGGTTTCATGCGGTTTACTGGCCATGCTTTTTAATGTCTTTGGGGATTGAGCCCCCGCGCCATATATTTGCCCATGGATGGTGGACTATAGAGGGTCAGAAAATGTCAAAATCATTGGGTAATGTAATAGACCCCAATGAGATTGCCTCAACCTATGGGGTAGATGAGTTCAGGTTCTTTATGTTCCGAGAGGTCCCTTTTGGGATGGACGGGGATTTCTCAAAACAGGCTATTATACACAGGATAAACGGTGACCTTGCCAATGATTTTGGAAACCTTGCCAGTAGAAGCGTCACCATGATAAGTAAGTTTTTAAAAGGTAGGATTGAAAGGCCTGAGATAAAAAACAGTGCCGATGATGTTTTTGAATCAGGGATAAGACAGCACATAACTGATTATTATAGGTCCATGGAGGTATTCTCTTTTTACAAGGCATTGCAGAGTGTCTTTGATATTATCTCCATAATGAACAGATACATAGACATCGAGGCACCATGGAGGCTTGCCAAGGAGGGAGATGTAAGGGTTAAGACTGTCATGTATAATCTGTGGAATGGTCTCAGGATAGCCGCCCTTCTTTTGTCACCTTTTATGCCTGAGAAATCTCAAAAGATATGGGAGGCATTGGGGATTAAAAATCCCATTGAGGCCGCCAGATTCGAGGATGAAGAGGGTTTCTATTACAGAGAAGATATCTCGGAGATAACCAGGATAAGCCCTATATTCCCAAGGATAGAGGGATGAGATGTCTTTTACCCCTGTAGGGTCAATATTAGGAAAGGTCCTAAAACAGTGCAGGCTCACCGATGATTTAGATGCATATAAGGTATTTACTGTCTGGGAGGATATTGTAGGCAGTAAGATTGCCATCCATGCAAGACCATCAAAGATTAAAGGCAAGATCCTCTATGTGGAGGTAGATGACCCTTTATGGCATGCCCAGATTAAGTACATGAAGAGGGATATAATAGGGAGACTGGAGACATTTATAAAAAAAGGCGTTTTCCAGGATGTAAAATTTTATCTGAGATAAGACCATAGAGTCTTCGGGGGGATATTATGGAGCAGAGGAGAAAGGCAAGGATAGTCTGCACCTTAGGGCCTGCAACGAGTTCAGATAGAAAAATCAAAGCACTTATAGAATCTGGCATGGATGTAGCGCGCCTTAATTTTTCCCATGGCGACCACAAATCCCACAGGGATATATTTGCCAGGATAAGGAGGATATCAGGGAGGCTAAAAAGGAATACGGCTGTCCTTCAGGACCTCCAGGGTATAAAGATAAGGGTCGGGGCTGTCAAGGATGGGGGTGTTCATCTAAAAAAAGGGGATATAATCAAGATAAAAAAGGGCGATGGGATAAGCGATGAGACCACTGTCTTTATATCTTATCCCTGGTTGGTTGATGATGCAAGGCCAGGCAACAGGATACTCATAGATGATGGTTTGATGCAGCTTGATGTGGAGGATAAAAAAGAGGACTATCTTGTTGCAAAGGTCGTGGAGGGTGGCATACTCAAAGACAGAAAGGGCGTTAATCTCCCGCATATGGATATAAGGGCATCATCCTTTACAGAGAAAGACAGGGCAGATCTGGATTTTGGTCTGGAGCTGGGTGTGGACTTTGTGGCCATGTCTTTTGTAAGGAAGGCATCTGATGTGATGGCCTTAAAGGAATACATGGCCGGTAAAGGCCGTAAGATACCTATAATTGCCAAGATTGAGAAGAAAGAGGCTATAGACGACATAGATAATATACTGGATGTGGTAGATGGGATAATGATAGCAAGGGGTGACCTGGGTGTTGAGATGCCCCTTGAAGAGGTACCATTAATACAGAAGATGTTGATAAAAAAGGCAAACGAAAAGATGCGTATAGTTATTACAGCAACACAGATGCTTGAATCTATGACCCAGCACTCAAGGCCTACAAGGGCTGAGGCAACAGATGTGGCCAATGCTGTCATTGACGGCACAGATGCCCTTATGCTCTCTGCAGAGACATCAGCAGGTAGATACCCTATTGAGGCAGTAAAGGTTATGGACGCTATAATTACATACACAGAGAAGGAGATGGCAGAATCTATATCTCATGTTTCAGGGCAGAGCAGATACCTTTCAGGGGATGCAGGTTCTATAGAGGCTGCTGTTGCCCGTGCTGCATCACAGGCAGCAAGGGATGTAGGTGCAAGGCTTATTGTCGCCTTTACAAGGACAGGTTTTACAGCGAGGTTAATATCTAAATTCAGACCACCAACCCCGATAGTAGCCTTTTCCCCGGATGTTTCTGTGGTAAGACAGATGTCTATCTATCACGGAGTGCAGGCTTATTTTACACGGAATCTCAAGAATACAGATGATATGATAAAGGAGGTAAATAGATTTCTCATAAGGACAGCCCTTGCAAAACAAGGCGACAGGGTAATACTTGTCGCCGGACACCCTGCCTCTTCTATAAACAGGACAAACCTTATGAAGGTCCATATTGTGGAGGCCTGACCTCGATTAACTCACCAGCAGCCTATATGTGTCCCTCAAGCACAAACTATAGACTGTAGACCAAAGACTGAATAAAAATTTCAAGGGGTTTTGCAGATGTCCCCGAGAGTAAAAGATTTTTTTCAAAGGTCTCCTATATAGATATCGTGTTCTATTGTAACACCTTTTCCGTGGAACCTATTTTTAAATTCATCATAGTCAATAGCATACAGGGGGCTTATCTCTACCTTTATATGGGGTTTGACCTTCGCACCTGTGCCTTCAATCCACCTCTTAAATAGGGCACACATATCATCCCTTGCCTTATCAGGGGAATCTAAGCCTGACATGTTCTTTACAGGGGAGAACTCCTCCTCCCTTTTAACCT
>Ga0209204_1000752_pt1 | contig 33566 bp, 25 predicted proteins | sample AD_JPNMR2_MetaG_FD_184425 | JGI IMG/M metagenome (GOLD analysis project Ga0209204, IMG submission 184425) | Active sludge microbial communities of municipal wastewater-treating anaerobic digesters from Japan - AD_JPNMR2_MetaG (SPAdes) (version 2) | ecosystem: Engineered > Bioreactor > Anaerobic...
TGCTGTTCCTAACATGTCCATTGTAGCCTTTTCAAGCTGAAGTCCTCTTTCTTCGGTGATAACTACACCTCCCGTTAAAATAGCAATATCTTCCAGCATTTCTTTTCTACGATCGCCAAAACCTGGAGCCTTAACAGCACAAACTTTCAATGAACCACGAAGACGATTAACTACCAGAGTAGTAAGAGCTTCGCTTTCAACATCTTCAGCTATAATTAACAAAGGACGACCTGACTGTGCAACTGGTTCAAGGATAGGAAGCAATTCTTTGAAATTGGAAATTTTCTTATCATGGATTAAAATGTAGGGCTTTTCCATTTCAACAAGCATTTTTTCAGCATTAGTGACAAAATAAGCAGAAATGTAACCCCGATCGAATTGCATTCCTTCGACCATCTCGATAGTTGTTTCCGTTCCCTTTGCCTCTTCTATGGTAATAACACCTTCTTTTGAAACCTTACGCATTGCATCGGCAATTAATTTACCAATTTCACGGTCGTTGTTAGCAGAAACAGTTGCTACCTGTTCAATTTTATTGTAATCGTCACCTACTTGTTTTGATTGGTTGGCTATACTTTTTACTACTTCAGCTACTGCTTTATCAATTCCACGTTTTAAATCCATTGGATTTGCTCCAGCAGTTACATTTTTTAAACCTACATTAACAATAGCCTGAGCTAAAACTGTGGCAGTAGTGGTGCCATCTCCAGCATCTTCACTGGTTTTTGAAGCTACTTCCTTCAATAATTGAGCTCCAACATTCTTAAAAGGATCTTCCAATTCTATTTCTTTTGCTACGGACACACCATCTTTTGTTATGACTGGAGCACCGAATTTCTTTTCCATAATTACATTTCTACCTTTTGGTCCCAATGTTACTTTCACTGCATTAGCTAATTCGTCAACTCCTTCTTTTAATTGTTCACGAGCTTCAAGATCATATAAAATTACTTTTGCCATATTTTTAAAATTTTAATGTTAATTCATTATGTTAGCATATAATTCAAAAATGAAATTTTTTAGTTTAGCTTTTTTCTTAAAGAATAATTGCTAAAATATCAGATTGACGCATAATGAGATATTTTTCACCATCCCATTCTAATTCTGTCCCTGCATACTTCCCATATAATACCGTATCGCCAACGGCTACTGTCATTTCTTCATCTTTTGTTCCGTTACCAACAGCAATTACTTCTCCTTTTAATGGTTTTTCTTTTGCTGAATCCGGTATAATAATTCCACTTGAAGTTTTTTCTTCTACCGGTGAAGGTTTAACTAATACACGATCTGCTAATGGTTTAATATTCATATCTATTTAATTTTTAAATGGTTAATAAAAATACAATTATTATTAATATTATTTATACACATACATTTAAAAAGAAAAACAATTTGTGAAATCTTTTTGCAAAATGTGTGCCCAAGACATTGTTGTCAGTTTTGACAGTAAAATTTTTTGTTATCAAAAAACCTTACTCTGTCATCTTGTCATTCTTGAAGGAATAATCACATAGAAAAAGGAGCTTATAAAAATCAAACAAAAATAAGGAAGGATTTAAAGAATAAATTAATCTTTTTTTTATATTTTGATTAAAATGTTTGTAAATAAAGCAAAATATCTTTGATAATTTTATTTTATTGATTTTTAAATATATAGATAAAACTTTTGACAGTTGTTTTATTTCAGGATAATCTGCTGAGAGATAGATATTATACAAATTTTTTAGTCCATTTTCTGTTTTTTTAATAAATTTTTCGTTAGTTTCTAATCCTATATGAACTACTGGATTATCGATGTAAAAAAAAGTTGCTTCATTTCTAACAAGTTTAATCCCGAAAATTGTATCTTCATGACCATATCCTGAAAATATTTCATCAAATTTTGTTTTTAGAAAGAGCTCTTTTGATATCAGAAAATTAGGAGTTGTCAATACTGGATATTTTTTTCTATTTTTAAGATTCTCAAGAGTATTTTGTTCCCTAATTATTCCATATTTTCTCATAAGACTAAAGTTATCCAGATTATTCTCTTGTTCATAAATACGTCCACCAATTACAACAAGCGATGTCTCTTTACAAAAAACCAAGTATTTTTCAATAAAGTGTTCAGAACAAATTTTGGCATCACAGTCCAAAAATAATAAATGATCGTATTTTGCTTCTTCGGCTAATTTATTTCTTACCGCTGCCCTGCCAATATTTTCCTCTAAAATAATATGTCGACAATTTGTCAACTTATTTATATTTTCATTTTCTTCTACAAAATATTGAGAGCCATCTTCCATTACAATAATTTCAAAATCAATATAAAGATTAATAGCTTGATTGTGAAGTTCTTTCACAAGACTGGTAACATTATAATTATAAGTAGGGATTAAAATAGAAAGCATGACAAATTGCGAAACTTAAAAAAATTATTGATAATTGGGTGCTCCTCGACAACAAAAATAACCAAAACTTATGAAATAACTAACATCACAAAATTTAACTTTCTATAATTATCTATTTCCGCATAAACCATAGAAAATATATTAATTTTGTTCATTGTTTAGTTTTTTCCTTTTTAAAAGTGGCTGATAAATTTCAGTTATTTTTACTCTATTAGAATAGAAATCAATTTTTAAAACTTATAAATTGCTGTTAATTAAAAAATTACGACATGTCAATTAAAGAAAATCTTAAAGAAATTCATAGTCAATTACCTTCGTCTGTTCATCTGGTTTGTATCTCTAAATTTCAGCCTGAAGCAGCTATCAGGGAAGCTTATGACGCGGGAGAAAGAATTTTTGGAGAAAGCCGCACCCAAGAACTTTGTATCAAATATGAAAATTTACCAAAAGATATTCAATGGCACTTTATTGGTCATTTACAAACTAATAAAATAAAATATATATTGCCTTTTGTTGACTTGATTCACAGTGTTGATTCCTTGAAATTGCTAAATGAAATTAATAAACAGACAGAAAAAATAAATAAAACTGTTAATTGTCTGCTGCAAGTCCACATAGCCCAAGAAGAAACAAAATTCGGTTTTAATCCAGATGAATTGATAGAACTGTTTAAAAGTGATGAATGGCAAAAATATACTAATATCAAAATTTGTGGATTGATGGGAATGGCAACTTTTACAGACAATATAACTCAAATCAGAAATGAATTTAGAGGTTTAAAAAAATTATTCGATTTACTTAAAAATAAATATTTTAATAATAATGATTCTTTTTCAGAGCTTTCCATGGGTATGTCAAACGACTACTTAATCGCTGTAGAAGAAGGTAGTACAATGGTTCGATTAGGAACTTCTATTTTTGGCGAAAGAAAATGAAAATAGCCAATTAATTTGCTGATTAATTGAGATAACTATTTCTTTTACTGCTTAAAAGCTCCTCACACAACATTAATACTTCACATTCCAAAAAAGTCGGGGAAAGTGATTTTTATTATAACTATTGAACAAAAAACTTTTTGAAACATAGATGAATGATAGCTTATTTATTAAAATTCATAAAAAAGGATAGTTTGAATTTATTAAAATCATTATCTTTGTGGTCAATTTTTAGAAAGCACATTATTCGTTATGATAGTAAAAATATTGTTTTTTCTTATTATTTTTTTTGTCGTAGCTGACTTTGTTTTAGAACGTTACTTAACCTATCTTAATATCCAATATTCCAAGCAAGAGCTTCCTGAAATTCTTCAAGGTATTTACGATGAAGAAAAATATAAAAAGCAACAGGAATATTTTCGGACCAATACCCGTTTTAGCATGTTAACAAGCACATTAAGTTTTGTTATCATTTTACTGATGCTTATTTTTGGTGGCTTCGGCTGGTTGGATAATCTTTTAAGAAAAATAACAGAACATCAAATTTTATTACCTCTTTTATATTTTGGAGTTTTATTTTTTGCCAGTGAAATAATTAATCTTCCTTTCGAATGGTATGATACATTTGTGATTGAAGAAAAATTTGGGTTCAATAAAGTAACACCAAAATTATTTATTGTTGATAAAATAAAGGAAATTTTGCTTTCTGTTATAATTGGTGGCGGTATTTTAGCCACTATTATTTGGATTTACACATTAACACCCAATTATTTTTGGTTATGGGCGTGGTTGGTGGTAACATTTTTTAGTTTAATTATGAATATGTTTTATTCAGAAATTATTGTGCCCTTATTTAATAAACAAACACCTTTGCCAGAAGGAGAATTAAGAACTGAAATTGAAAAATTTGCCTCAAAAGCAGGTTTTAAGCTATCTAATATTTATGTTATTGACAGTTCGAAACGAAGCACAAAAGCTAATGCTTATTTCAGTGGATTAGGAAGTAAGAAAAGGATTGTATTATTTGATACTCTTTTAAATAAATTAACCACAGAAGAAATTGTTGCTGTTCTTGCTCACGAAATTGGTCATTACAAACACAGACACACTCTTTATCAATTTTTAATATCATTACCTGTAAATTTGTTGTTGTTTTTTTTGCTCGGTTATATTCTTAAAAGTGATATTTTTGCACAAGTCTTGGGAGTTGCATCTGCTTCTTTTCACATCAATGTGATTGTGTTTAGCTTGTTATATGCTCCTCTTTCATTGTTGTTGGGAATTTTTTCCAATATTTTATCAAGAAAATTTGAATTTCAGGCAGATGCTTTTGCAGCTCAATATGGTTATGCTACTTTTTTACAATCAGGATTAAAAAAGTTATCTGAAACTTCATTAAGTAATTTAATGCCACATCCATTATATGTGTTTTTTCATTATTCTCATCCAACTTTATATCAACGTTTAACTAAATTAGTTTCTTATACATAAATTAAATTCTTATGGAAAATAACATTTTCTTTTTGTGTCCAACAGCAGGAGTTTTAGCACTACTATTTGCTTGGTATTTTTCTCATCAAATGATGAAAGCAAGCGAAGGAACTGTAACAATGAAAACCATTGCTAAACATGTACGAGAAGGGGCTTTTGCCTACTTAAAGCAGCAATATAAAGTAGTTGCAATTGTTTTTTTGTGTCTTACCATTCTTTTTGCTATTATGGCTTATGGATTCAATATACAAAATCCATGGGTGCCTTTTGCTTTTCTAACAGGTGGTTTCTTTTCAGGGTTAGCTGGATATATAGGCATGAGAACTGCCACTTATGCTTCTGCCAGAGCAGCTAATGCTGCACAACATTCATTGAATAGTGGTTTAAAAATCGCCTTTCGCTCAGGAGCAGTTATGGGTTTAGTAGTTGTGGGACTTGGCTTGCTTGATATTTCTATTTGGTTTTATGTGCTACAATTTTTTATTGGTGCTTTAGACAACACAACAGATCTTGCTATTGCAGCCGATCCTTCAATGAAACTGATTATTATTACTACTACTACCTTAACTTTTGGAATGGGTGCTTCTACCCAATCTTTATTTGCTCGTGTTGGTGGTGGAATTTTTACCAAAGCTGCTGATGTAGGTGCTGACCTTGTAGGTAAAGTAGAAGCCAATATTCCTGAAGATGATCCTCGTAATCCTGCAACTATTGCTGATAATGTAGGAGATAATGTTGGCGATGTGGCTGGAATGGGAGCCGATTTGTACGAATCTTATTGTGGTTCAATCCTTTCTACGGCTGCCTTAGGAGCCACTGCTTTTGCTGGTTTTGGTACCACAACCCAGTTTAATGGTGTTATAGCTCCAATGATTATCGCCTCAGTAGGAATTATTCTTTCTATTTTAGGAATATTCTTAGTGAGATCAAAAGAAGATGCTTCACAAAAACAATTGTTAAATGCCTTGAATAGAGGAATTTATACCACTGCTGTTTTAATTGCTATTTTTTCATTTTTTATTTTGAAATATTTAAATATTCCAAATTCTCTAGGTGTATGGGGCTCTATGTTGGCAGGTTTATTAGGTGGCGTTGCAATTGGTAAGATTACTGAATATTTTACTTCAGCAGCTTATCAACCAACTCGACGAATTTCTGAAGCTTCAAAAACAGGACCTGCTACTGTTATCATTTCAGGAATTGGAACTGGTATGATTTCTACCGCTTTACCGGTAATTGTAGTAGCTATTTCTATTATTTTAGCTTATTATTTCGCTTCAGGTCTTGATTTTACTAATATTAGTATGGGATTATATGGAATTGCTATTGCGGCTGTAGGAATGCTTTCGACGCTTGGCATTACCCTTGCTTCTGATGCCTATGGTCCTATTGCTGATAATGCTGGTGGAAATGCAGAAATGAGTGGTTTAGGACCAGAAGCCCGTAAACGGACAGATGCATTGGATGCTTTAGGAAATACGACTGCTGCAACGGGAAAAGGTTTTGCTATTGGTTCGGCTGCTTTAACTGCTCTGGCTTTAATGGCTTCTTATCTTGAAGAAACAAAAGTTGCTATTGGACGGATTCCTGAAAAAGCACAACTCTTTTTTGATACAGTAAATACTAATATTCATCAAGCCTCTATACCTCAACTTATGGAATTTTTTCAGGTAAATTTAATGAATCCACGGGTATTGGTTGGAGCTTTTATAGGTGCGATGGCAGCTTTTCTGTTTTGTGGGTTAACAATGAATGCGGTAGGAAGAGCTGCACAAAGTATGGTTGAAGAAGTTCGCCGTCAATTTAGAGAAATTGTAGGAATTATGGAAGGCAAAGCTGAACCAGACTATGCTCGTTGTGTTGCCATTTCAACTAAAGGGGCTCAAAAAGAAATGGTATTTCCTTCTTTATTGGCTATCTTAATTCCAATTATAACAGGTATATTTTTTGGAGTTCCTGGTGTAATGGGATTATTATTAGGTAGTGTTTCCACAGGTTTTGTATTAGCAATTTTTATGGCAAATACAGGAGGTGCTTGGGATAATGCTAAAAAATATATTGAAGAAGGAAATTTTGGTGGAAAAGGTTCAGAAAATCATAAAGCAGCCATTGTCGGTGATACTGTTGGTGATCCTTTTAAAGATACTTCAGGACCCTCGCTCAACATTTTAATTAAACTGATGAGTATGGTTTCCATTGTAATGGCAGGATTAACAGTAACCTGGAGCTTAATGTAAAAAAATTAATGTAAAAAATTAAAACGTTATCATAAAAAAATCCATATCACAAAAAGGTATGGATTTTTTATTAAAAGCTATTTCTTCATCTCTTTATCTCTTTCTTCAGAAGAAAAAAGAAAGGAACAGATAGAATTTCAACAAAAATAAAAATTGAAATTAATAATGGGATAGAAATTTCATATAGATATCCAGCAACTAAGCTACCACCAAACAAAGCCAGACCATAAATCAGATTAAAAATACCATAACCGGTTCCTCGTTTATTGATAGAAGTTATATCGGCTATAGCAGCCTTCATAATGGTTTCATGTGTCCCCATAACTATTCCCCAAAAAACCATTGAGGTAATGATTAAAACAAGATGTTTCGAAAACGCCAGTGGAAGAATAAAAATTGTTATTATTGGAATAAATACTAAAATCAGTAAGCCACCTTGTTCGTTATGATGCAAAGCTTTATATTTATCATAGATTTTCCCAACAATCAAAGCAAAAATGGCATCAATTACCATTGCAATAGTATAAAGTAAAGGAATTTGACTATCAGGTAAAATTGCTTTTGTTTTCAGATGAAATCCAATAATAGCAAAATTGATAAAGCCAAAAGTAGTAATAAAAGTGAACAAAGAATAAAACCAGAATACTTTTGTAAATCCAGTTGGTTGATTTTCAGAACTTTCAAGTGTTTCCGGCGTTTTTACTTTAAAATATGCAAACAAAACTACAATTAATAAAAGCACAAAAGGAATCCATAACAAGCTGTAAGCATGTTGATAATCAATCAAAGTATTTTGACTATTGCCCGTAGTCAAAAAGAAAATCATAAAAATTAATGGACCTAAAGTGGCTCCCAATTGATCGAGAAATTCTGAAATTCCAAATCCAATCCCCGTCCCTACTTGTTTGGTAGCATAAGATAACAAGGTATCCTTTGCTGGACTTCTCAAGCCTTTTCCAATCCTTTCAATCACAATGAACATGGCAGCGAGTTGCCAGAAATTGGAAAAAGATAATAAAGGAATAGAAACTAATAAACTATATCCTAAAATGGTAAAAAACCAGGCAGCATTCTTTTTATCTGAGAAATAACCTGAAAATAAACGAATAGCATAACCCAACAATTCACCAATGCCTACAACTATTCCCACATTAGCAGCATTAGCTCCTAAGGTTTTTAAATAAGGTCCATTGACACTTCTTGCACCTTCATAAATAATGTCACCCAAAAAGCTAATGATACCAAAAAGAAATATTAAAAGAAGAGCTTTCTTTTTATTATCAGTAAGTTTGCCAACATAATTATTGAACATGCTTCAATAAATTCTAACTTTGATTGTTAATTTTTCATTTTAATAATAACCTCTGAAAAATTTTTTTATTTTTTCTTAAGAATATAATTAGTAATCCATTCTCCTACTTCGGAAGTTTTGTAAGCTTTTTCTCCGGAAGCAATATCTTCGGTTACTACGCCCGCTGTGATACAAGCATCGACAGCTTCACGAATTAAATTACTTTCTTCCTTTAAATTAAAAGCATATTCAAACATCAAAGCTGCTGATAAAATAGTTGCCATTGGATTGGCTATGTTTTTCCCCGTAGCTTGCGGATAAGAACCATGTACAGGTTCAAAAAGTGAAGTATGAATACCCATCGAAGCAGAAGGTAACATTCCTAATGAACCTGTAATTACCGAAGCTTCATCTGTGAGAATGTCGCCGAAAAGATTTTCAGTTACAATGACATCAAAATTTTTGGGATTTTGTATAATACGCATCGCAGCATTATCCACAAAAAGATATTCTGTATCTATTTGTGGATATTTCACTGAAATTTCTTGAGTAATCTGTCTCCATAAACGAGAAGTTGCGAGAACATTTGCCTTATCTACCATCGTTATTTTTTTTCGGCGCTGAGCAGCAAATTTATAAGCCAATTCTACCACTCTTTCAATTTCTTCTCGAGTATAAATACAGGTGTCATAAGCAGTATTCCCATCTTCGCTTCTTCCTTGAGGACGCCCAAAATAAATTCCACCCGTCAGTTCTCTAATACAAATAAAATCTGCTCCTTCTACCAACGAAGTTTTCAACGGTGATTTTTCGATTAATGAAGCAAAGGTTGTTACTGGACGAATGTTGGCATATAAACCCAACTCCTTTCGCATTTTAAGTAAACCTTGTTCAGGACGAACTTTTGCCGATGGATTATTGTCATATTTAGGACTTCCAATTGCTCCAAAAAGTACCGCATCAGATTGCATGCACAATTCATGAGTAGCTTGCGGATAAGGTTCGCCTACTTCATCTATGGCACAAGCACCAACCATTCCAAATTCATAAGTTAATATATGTCCAAATTTATTACAAATAGCCTCTGTCACTTTCAAAGCCTGATCAATAATTTCGGGTCCAATTCCATCACCAGGCAAAACTGCTAAATTAATATTCTTTCCCATTGTTATTATTTTTTACGTTTTTATTACCAATAAATATTCGACATTAAAGATAAATTATTTTTCCTAAAAACATGTTTATTACGGCAAATTTTCATAATCACTTTTATGAATATGACCATGTTCAATCAAATTCAACATTCGCATTGTCGCTTTTATGGCTGCAACAGTTTGGTCTCCGTCTAATCCTCTGGTTTTGAAAACTTTATCATTAAATTTCCAGGTAATAATAGTTTGAACAATCGCATTGGTTTGTCCACCAGGAGGGATTACAACTTCGTAATCGAGTAATTCAGGGGTAGGTTTATTCAAATTTTTATAAATTTTCCACATTGCCTTTGAAACGGCATTGTATTGCCCTTCGCCAGCGGCTGTTTGTTCAAAAACTTCTCCATTAATTTGCATCTTAACGGTTGCCACCGGTCGAAGTCCATAAGCCAATGATAACGAATAATTTAACAATTTTATTGATTGTTCTTCTGGCTCACTGTTCAAAACATCAGAGACTATGTAAGGCAAATCGTCCATTGTGACAAATTGTTTTTTATCACCTAATTCAATGACGCGCTCTGTCACTTTTCTCATCATTTCCTCATCAAGCTCAATACCCAATTCTTGTAAATTTTTCAAAATATTTGCTTTTCCTGAATTCTTTCCTAAAGCATATTCTCGGTGACGTCCAAAACGTTCGGGTAATAAATCATTATAATATAAATTACTTTTATTATCTCCATCTGCATGAATGCCAGCTACTTGTGTGAATACGTTCTCACCAATTACCGGCTTGTTATGAGGTATTCTTATTCCTGAATAAGTTGCTACCAATTTGCTGAGCGAATAAACTTTGTCTTCACGAAGATTTGTTTTTATTTTCAAATGATCATGAAGTACGGCTAAAACACTTGAAAGAGGTGCATTTCCTGCCCTTTCGCCCAAGCCATTGATGGTAGTATGGACGCCTGTTACACCGGCTTTTACTGCTTCGTAAACATTTGCAACTGCTAAATCATAATCATTATGAGCATGAAAATCAAAATGCAAATGGGGATAACGATCTATCATTTTTTTACAAAATTGAAAAGCTTCATCGGGATTAAGAATACCTAACGTATCAGGTAACATAAAACGTTGAATCTTTTCATTTTTCAGTTCATCCATCAAATAAAATACATACTCTTCACTATCTTTTATTCCATTTGACCAATCTTCCAGATATATATTAATTGCCATACCCATTTGCTGAGCATAAAAAATAACTTCCTCAATATCAGCAACGTGTTGTTCAGGAGTTTTCTTTAATTGATAGGTGCAATGTTTCAAAGAGCCTTTGCATAACAAATTAACAACTTGTCCTCCAGCACTTTGAATCCATTCTAAAGAATTTTTTCCATCTACAAAACCAAGAATTTCAATTTTGTTTAGATAACCATTCCTTTTTGCCCATTCGGTTATTCTTTTTACAGTTTCAAATTCCCCTTCTGATACCCGTGCTGAAGCGATTTCAATTCTATCTACACACAATTCCTCTAACAACATTCGAGCAATGCTTAATTTTTCCTGAGTGGAAAAAGATACTCCTGATGTTTGCTCACCATCACGCAGGGTAGTATCCATTATTTCTATCATAACGTAATTTTTTATATTCTTTTAATTTATTAAACAAATATGATAGAGATTATTCGTTTAAAACGATTTTTTATTCAAGACTTTAAAAATTTTCTTTTTTAGCTTCATAAGCTTCAATTAAATCTTTTTTGCTTAACAAATAATCAATATCATCAAATCCGTTCAGAAGACATTCCTTTTTATAGGAATTTATTTCAAAAGTTTCTGACCTTCCAGTAGCATTATTGGTAATTGTTTGATTTTCTAAATCAACGGTGAGTGTCGTTTCAGGATTTTCAAAAACACATTTAAAAATTTCATTTAAAAATTCTGGTGAAACCACTACGGGCAAAATTCCATTGTTCAAAGCATTATTCCGAAAAATATCAGCAAAAAAGCTCGAAACAATCACTTTAAAACCATAACCAGCGATAGCCCATGCTGCATGTTCACGGCTTGAACCTGAACCAAAATTTTTACCAGCGACAAGAATAGAACCTTTATAAGTAGAATCATTCAACACAAAATCTGCTTTTGGCGAACCATCCTTATTATATCGCCAGTCGGCAAACAAATAATTTCCAAATCCTTCTTTATCAGTTGCTTTTAAATAACGGGCTGGTATTATTTGATCAGTATCCACATTTTCTATTGGCAGTGGTACTACTGTTGATGTCAATTTTATAAATTTTTCCATTTTAATTTCTTTTTAATGATTTAAAAATAACAAACTACATAAATTCACGTGGATCAGCAATTTTACCAGTTATGGCAGCAGCAGCGGCTACCAAAGGTCCAGCCAGAATAGTTCGTGCTCCTGGTCCTTGACGTCCTTCAAAATTACGATTCGAAGTTGAAACTGCATACTTTCCAGCAGGAATTTTATCATCATTCATTGCCAGACAAGCTGAGCAACCAGGTTGACGAACTTCAAAACCAGCTTCTTGTAAAATATCAAGCAAACCTTCTTCACGTATTTGTTGCTCCACTTTCCAGCTTCCAGGAACCAACCATGCAGTGACATTATCAGCTTTCTTTTTACCTTTTACAAAATTAGCAAAAGCACGAAAATCTTCAATTCTTCCATTAGTACAACTGCCTAAAAAAACATAGTCAATCGATTTCCCCAATAATTTTTCTCCTGGTTGAAATCCCATGTAATTCAATGCTTTCAGAAAAGAAACACGACTTGCTTCGTTTACTTCATCTATGGTAGGGATAGATTCAGTAATGGATATTCCCATACCAGGATTGGTGCCATAAGTAATCATAGGTTGAATTTCTTCTGCATTAAATTCATATTCTTTATCAAAATGAGCTCCTTCATCTGTTTTCAATGTTTTCCAGTAAGCTAATTTTTTCTCCCATTCTTTTCCTTTGGGGGCAAATTCCCTATCTTTTACATAAGCAAAAGTGGTTTCGTCAGGAGCAATCATACCACCACGAGCTCCCATTTCTATGCTTAAATTGCAAACCGTCATCCGTTCTTCCATACTCATATTTTCGATAGCTTCTCCCGCATATTCTACAAAATAACCTGTCGCACCTCCCGTTGTTAATTTTAAAATCATAAAAAGAGCCAGATCTTTTGCCGTTACGCCTTTATTCAGTTTACCTTTGAAAGTGATTCGCATCGTTTTGGGACGAGTTTGTAAAATACATTGAGTTGCCAACACCATTTCTACTTCACTGGTGCCAATACCAAAAGCAATTGCCCCAAAAGCTCCGTGAGTTGAAGTATGACTATCTCCACAAACGATGGTCATTCCTGGTTGAGTAAAACCATTTTCAGGACCAATAATATGTACAATGCCGTTTTTGGGATGTCCCATTGGAAAAAAATATGGTAAATTAAATTCAGTGGCATTTCTTGTAAAAGTTTCCAGTTGATTTCTGGAAATAGGATCTTTGACAGGTTTATCCTGGTGAAGTGTAGGAATATTATGATCGGCTGTCAAAACTGTTTTTTCAGGACGAAATACTTTTAAACCTCTTGCACGAAGGCCATTAAAAGCCTGAGGACTTGTTACTTCATGAACATAATGCCTGTCAATGTATAATTGAGTAGGACCATTTTCTATCGTGGAAACCACATGATCATCCCAAATTTTATCAAATAAAGTTTTCATATATCTTTTAAAAAATTTGTTTGTTGTTTTTTTAATCCAAACTAAAATTCAATCAATAAGAAATAATTTCCTAATCATTCAACAAATTTATTAATGGCATCAATGTAGGCTTCTACAGAAGCAGCCACAATATCAGTATTAGCACCAAAACCATAATAAATTTTCCCTTCATGTTCAATTTGCATGTGCACTTTCCCTACATCATCGCTACCTTTATTAATAGCTTGAATAGTAAATTCTTGGAGCGTCATTTTCCTATTGATAATTTTTTTCAGGGCATTAATTGCTGCATCAACAGGTCCATTTCCAGTAGCTGCAGCTTCAAATTTTTCATTTCCTATAATAAGACCAATACTGGCTATGGGTTTTATGCCTACACCCGACGTAACTTGCAAATAATCCAGTTTGATTCGATTTTTTTCATGGCGTTCTTTACCGGCAAGCATCAAAATATCATCATCGTTAATTACTTTCTTCTTATCAGCTAATTTAAGAAACTCTTCATAAACCATATCAAGTTTATCATTATCCAACTCTACTCCTAAAGTACTAAGACGATGTTTAAGAGCTGCCCTGCCGCTACGAGCTGTCAAAACAATGGCGTTGTGATCAATCCCTACATCTTCAGGATTCATAATTTCATAATTCTCTCGATTTTTCAAAACTCCATCCTGATGAATTCCCGATGAATGTGCAAAAGCATTTCTGCCAACAATTGCTTTATTTGGCTGAATAGGCATATTCATTAAATTAGAAACCAATCGGCTGGTTGGATAAATCTTTTTGGTATTAATTTGTGTTTCTATGTTCAAGCTTTTATGACATTTTAAAATCATAACTACTTCTTCAAGGGCAGTATTTCCAGCGCGTTCGCCAATGCCATTAATGGTTACTTCGGCCTGACGAGCACCATTCACAATTCCCATAATAGTATTGGCAGTTGCCATACCCAAATCATTATGACAATGGGTAGAAATAACGGCATTCTGAATGCCTTTTACATTTTCCATCAGATATTTAATCTTTTCTCCATATTCCCAAGGCAAACAATAACCTGTTGTATCAGGTATATTTACCACTGTAGCACCTGCTTTAATGACTGCTTCTACTACACGCGCCAGATATTCATTGTCTGTTCTTCCTGCATCTTCACAATAAAATTCTACATCTTCAACAAATTTCTTTGCATATTTCACCGCTGCTATTGAACGTTCTAAAATTTCTTCCTGTGTAGAATTAAATTTATATTTGATATGATAATCAGAAGTTCCTATACCTGTATGAATCCGTTTTCTTTTTGCGTATTTTAGTGCTTCTGCAGCCACTTCAATATCTTTTTCAACAGCACGTGTTAAAGCACAAATTGTTGGCCAGGTAACAGTTTTTGAAATTTCCACTACCGAATTAAAATCACCTGGACTTGAAACAGGAAAGCCAGCTTCAATTATATCGACCCCTAAGCTTTCTAAAGCTTTTGCAACCTGAATTTTTTCAACTGTATTCAGTTGACAACCAGGAACTTGCTCGCCATCACGTAAAGTAGTGTCAAAAATAAATAATTTATCCATGATTTATAATTTTTTAAATATAAAAACTCCTATAATTTTTCCACTTATTCCCATAAAAAAAGCCTTTCTCACTCCTAAGCGAGTGAGAAAGGCTTTTAGACATTTTTATACTATCCCTACAATACCAAACTCACTTCACTTATTCTGTAAAATTAGAATAATGAGGCCCAGTAGAAGTATATGTAAGGAATGTTTATTCATTGCAATATTATTATTTACACTGCAAAGATAAATCAATTTTTGAATAAGTCAAATATAAAATAAAATTTTTTCAATGGATTTTATTATGATTTTTAATTTTTTCCATAATAAAATGCTACTTTAATACTTTTCAAACAATTAAAAATTTGGTTTTCAATTGTTTATATAATTCGTATAAAAGGTTTTTTTATTCACAGTTAAAATGAGAAAAACAAAATACTTAGAAAAATTATTTTTGAAAATGTGTTGATAACTTTTTATTTTTGAAAGCTTTATAACAATTTTTGATATAAATAATAGGCTATCGACATAAAAAGTGTTATTTTTGTAAATCTTTTTGATAATAAAATTGTTTTATAAAGGTTTGCATAATAATAAAATCGAATCTAAAAAAAATTGATATAAATGGCATTAAATAATATTTTAAAAAAAATTTTAGGAAATAAGTCTGAACGAGATTTAAACGAAATTGCCCCAATTATAGAAAAAATCCAAAACGTTTATCCTGAAATTAAAGCTCTTTCCAATGATGATTTAAGAGCTCGTTCGCAAGCTTTGAAAGCTAGGATAAATGAATATGTAGCTCCTGAAAAAAACAAAATCGCTGAATTAAAAGCATCAGCAGAAACCAGTGAAATTGACGAACAAGAAAAAATCTACGCCGAAATTGACAAACTGGAAAATGAAATCACCGACAAATATGAAAAGATTTTAAATGAAATTCTTCCAGAAGCTTTCAGCATTATGAAAGATACTGCTCGACGTTTTGTAGAAAATGAAGAGACTGAAGTAACTGCTAATGATTTTGATAGAAATTTGGCAGCTAAACATGATTTTGTAACTATACGAGGCGATAAAGCTTATTACAAAAATGAATGGATGGCAGGTGGAACACTTATCAAGTGGGATATGATTCCTTATGATGTTCAATTAATCGGTGGGGTGGTTTTACATCAAGGTAAAATTGCTGAAATGGGTACTGGTGAAGGTAAAACATTGGTTGCAACACTCCCTGTTTTTTTAAACGCCCTTACAGGAAATGGCGTTCACATTGTTACGGTAAATGACTACCTTGCTAAACGTGACTCAGAATGGATGGGTCCTTTATATATGTTTCACGGTTTAAGCGTAGATTGCATCGATAAGCATGCTCCTAATTCTGAAGAACGACGTCAAGCTTATCTGGCAGACATCACTTACGGAACCAACAATGAATTTGGTTTTGATTATCTTCGTGATAATATGGCTATTAGTCCCGATGATCTGGTACAAAGGAAACATTTTTATGCTATTGTCGATGAAGTGGATTCCGTGCTAATTGATGATGCACGAACCCCATTAATTATTTCCGGACCAGTGCCGAAAGGCGATGATCAATTGTTTGATGAACTACGTCCTAAAGTAGAACGATTAGTTAATGCTCAAAAGAATTTGGTCACCAAATACTTATCGGATGCACGAATGTTGTTAAAATCAGCAAATGAAAAGGAAGTTGAAGAAGGAGCTCTCGCATTATTCAGAGCATATAAAGGTCTACCAAAAAATAAACCTTTAATAAAATTTTTGAGTGAACCAGGTATCAAAACTACTTTACTCAAAACAGAAGAGTTCTATATGCAGGAAAATAACAAGAATATGCCTATAGCAACCGATCCTCTTTATTTCGTCATTGACGAAAAAAATAATACCATTGAATTAACCGATAAAGGTATTGACCTGATAACAGACTCAAGTGAAGACTCGGATTTCTTTGTTTTACCTGATGTGGGTAGTGAAATTGCTGATTTAGAAAAAGATACGTCATTATCATTAGAAGAAAAGCAACAGCGAAAAGATGAGATTTTGCAAAATTATGCTATTAAATCAGAACGAGTTCATACTATTCATCAATTATTGAAAGCCTACACTTTATTCGACAAAGATGTTGAATATGTGGTAATGGATAATCAAGTAAAAATTGTAGATGAACAAACTGGCCGTATTCTGGAAGGAAGAAGATATTCCGATGGATTGCATCAAGCAATTGAAGCAAAAGAACATGTTACGGTTGAAGCTGCCACGCAAACTTTTGCAACCATTACGTTGCAAAATTATTTCCGAATGTATCATAAACTTGCTGGAATGACAGGAACCGCTGAAACAGAAGCAGCAGAATTCTGGGATATTTACAAACTTGATGTAGTGGTTATTCCTACTAATCGTCCTGTGATTCGTGATGACATGGAAGATAGAATTTATAAAACTAAACGTGAAAAATATGCGGCAGTTATAGAAGAAATCGTTCGCCTACTCGATAGTGGACGACCCGTATTGGTGGGAACTACTTCGGTTGAAATTTCAGAATTACTCAGCAGAATGCTTACTGGTAGAAAAATTAAACATAACGTATTGAATGCCAAATTGCACCAAAAAGAAGCAGAAATTGTAGCGGAAGCAGGTCATAGAGGCACTGTTACAATCGCTACGAATATGGCAGGTCGTGGTACAGATATAAAATTAACGCCTGAAGTAAGAGATGCTGGTGGACTTGCCATTATCGGTACTGAACGTCACGAAAGTCGTCGTGTAGACCGTCAATTGCGAGGTCGGTCTGGTCGTCAAGGCGATCCGGGTTCTTCTGTATTTTATGTTTCGCTTGAAGATGATTTAATGCGTTTATTCGGTTCAGAACGAATTTCAAAAGTAATGGATCGGCTTGGATTTCAAGAAAATGAAATGATTCAACATCCTATGATTTCACGTTCCATTGAACGAGCCCAAAAGAAAGTTGAAGAAAATAATTTTGGAATACGTAAACGACTGCTTGAATATGATGATGTGATGAATTCACAACGTGAAGTTATTTATACCAAACGTCGTCATGCGTTAATGGGTGAACGCATTGAATCAGATATTATCAACATGATTTATGATGAAGTTGACCAAATAGTGGAAACGGCAAAAGAGAATGCTAATTATGGAGAATTACAAGAAGAATTAATGACTATTTTTGCCATAGATGTTCCCTTTACTGAACAAGAATTTAATTATTCTCGTACTAAAGATCTTGTTAAAATTGTTGCTGAAGCAGCTTTAAATAGTTTCAAGCGAAAAATGGAAAAAATGGCTGAAATAGCTTATCCTGTTATTAAACAAGTTTACGAATTACAAGGTCATAAATATGAAAATATACTTATTCCTATTTCTGATGGTAAAAAGGTTTACAATATTACAGCTAATTTAAAAACTGCTTATGAAACTCAGGCAAAAGAATTGGTAAAATCATTCGAAAAACAAACTTTATTATACGTAATTGACAACGAATGGAAAGAGCATTTACGACAATTAGACGAATTGCGTAATTCTGTTCAAAATGCTACCTACGAGCAAAAAGATCCTCTCCTGGTATATAAGTTAGAATCCTTTGGCCTTTTTAAGGAAATGATAGAAACCATTAATAGAAAAACCTTATCCATTTTAATGAGAGGACAAATACCTGTCCGTGAACCAGAAAATGTAAAAGAAGCTAAAATACCTGCTCATCAAGATTACAGTAAATACAAAACTCAAAAAGAGGAATTTGGGAACAAAGGAAATGGCAATAAAAATGATACCCGTGAAAAACAAAAACCGCAACCTATTCACGTAGAAAAAAAAGTGGGTAGAAATGATCCTTGTCCTTGTGGCAGCGGGAAAAAATATAAATATTGTCACGGAGCTTGATAGAAAATTAAAGAATGAATCCAATATTGAATTATGTTGTCTGGAATGTAAATCCTGAAATTTTTCGAATAGGATCATTGTCCGTACGATGGTATGGCTTAATGTGGGCTGTGGGAATATTGTTAGCGCTCTTTGTTGGGCAACGACTTTTCAAACATGAAAAATTACCTGAACAATGGCTTGACAAGCTGTTTTTTTATGCTGTGATTGGCGGCATTGTCGGCGCTCGTTTAGGACATTGTCTTTTCTATGAATGGGAATTATTACCTCAACCAGTAAAATTTTTAGGCATAACTTTTAAATATGGCAATTATTATTTATCTCATCCGCTCGAAATTTTATACATCTGGCGTGGTGGATTGGCAAGTCACGGAGGAGCATTGGGAATTTTAGTTGCTATGTATTTTTATAATAAAAATGTTTCAAAAAAAGGTTTCCTCTGGGTTTTCGATCGTTTAGTGATTGGTGTTGCTCTTACCGGTGCTTGCATTCGCATTGGAAATTTAATGAATTCTGAAATTTATGGTACTCCGACTAATCTTCCATGGGGATTTATTTTTGTAAGAAATGGCGAAGTGGTACCAAAACATCCTACGCAAATTTATGAAGCCCTTTATTGCCTTGCTACTTTTGCTGTGACTTGGTGGCTCTACTGGAAAAAAGAAGCCTATAAACAAACAGGTTTGATTTTTGGAGTGTTTTTAGTCATGATTTTTGGAATTCGATTTTTGTTGGAATTTATAAAAATGGATCAAGAGGCATTTGAAAGTGGAATGATTTTGAACATGGGACAAATTTTAAGTATCCCATTCATTATCTGGGGAATCTGGTTAATCGTAAGAAGAAAAAAAACACCTGCACCCGCTCTTTCTACTCCCAAACGAAAAGGCTCTTAAAATTTAATGGAGAATTAAAATTTCACTCACTTTTTATTTTTCAACAACTCATCCACTCTCACAAGTTCGTATCCCCGATGTTTCAATTCTTTAATCAGATCATCCAGCCGGTTGTATAACTTGTCGGAACGTTTCGGATCCGTGCCTATATGCATAAGCAGCAAAAAACCATTAAGCGTGTTTTTCTCTTCATAAGCGAGAATATTCCGATAAATAGTTTGAGATGAAAGATAGTTGTTCATGTCAGGCGTTGTATAATCGGCATTGGACGTGGTTCCCGGTGTAAAATTTATTATCTGAACATCCATTGCTTTTGCCCAATTGCTGATTTGCCCGTTATACCACTCATAAGGAGATACAAAATACTGCTTCGGTTCCATTTTTAACCCTATTTTTTCCATTGTTGCGTAATTATCTTTCAAATCTTTTTCAAACGTATCCCGAGAAACCAATGTCGAATCCCGTTTTTCCCAATCGGCATACAACACATGAGTATCGGAATGAGGGCCGAGATAATGGCCATCATATTGTAAATTCACGGCAAGAGAGGAAAATTTCCTATAAAAATCACCCGTTAAGAAAAAAGAAGCCTTTACCCCATTCTTTCTTAATGACTTGCGAATGGTCTGAGCACCATCGGCAAATTCGTGTCCTGTAAAAATCAGAGCCAATTTCTTTTCCGAAGGATTTCCACGCACAATTCCTCCCAAAACTTTTTCATTTGCATTCGCTTGCGAATTTAAGTACCCCAAATAAAAACAAAGCGAAGCCGTACCATCCATTGTCGGCTCATTCGTAGAATAATCGGCAAAATCATCGTGATAAACCACATAATCCGACTGAAAAGGCGCATATTCATCCTCATTGGCCAAATAAATCCCGATAAGACTATTAAAAATCGAAGTATAAATAGGGCCGTCAACCAATCCGCCGGTAATAGGTATTCCATGCAAATGGGTAAAAGCCGAATGGGGATCAACAGGCGTATCCCCGCCAGCGGGATAATCCACGATCATGGAAGTCCCCCACGGATTGCATCCCAAAAGCCAATCACGCATGGCCGTTTCAATTTCGATAAAGGTATTGTCACCGGTAAGCTCATGATAAAGGCGACACTGAGTAATAAATCCCACAGTAAGATTATTCGAACACCAGATAAACGGGATGCCATTCAAAAAGGCATCGCCAAGATCCTGTGCACGGTCTTTTACTCGCTGCAATCCGGTTCGCATATTGCGAATAAATTCGGCTCTCACCGCCGGATGATCGTTTTGCAGTGCCAAGTGATAATTTCCAAGGTTAACAAACGGATACCACTGATAATGACGTGCCGAATCGGCTCCCATCCACGGCGTAACAGGCTCCATGCGACCATAATGCACAGCCTGATTCAGGCATTCATTATTCCGTAGAACATTATACATTTCGGTAGCAGCCAACTGCATATCATCAACCCAGTTGTCTTCTTCATAAAAATAAGGTGCACCGCCGGGTGCTGTTTGGCACACTCCGGGATTTTCCACTCCTTTATGATAAGCATCCCTCGCCTTTTGGAGCAACATTTCAGAAAATGCGGGATAATAAGATTCCAAAAGTTTAGCTCCCAAAACAAAGGATGGAGTATATTTCCCCAGCGTAGATGCCAATCCCGTACTACGGTTTTTATATTTGAAGAGTCCTTGCGGTTTCGGACTGCAAAAATACACCGGACGCTCTTTTCCCGCACCCCAACCATAATCCACCTTTTGCTCCGTAGGCAAAACCATACCGGCATGATCACGATCATCGGCTATTTGATTAAAGTAAGTATCCTTATCGGGGTTCATTTTCGCGAGCCAGTCGAGTCCCCACTTAGCTTCATCCAAAATATCGGGAATGCCATTCGCGCCCTCGTCGCCATTTGCCTGATAATGATCGGCAAACGCATCGGGATATTGACTGTAGGCAAACAAGAGTTGATAGACAGCATTTGCCGAAGTGGTGACATATTGTAAATAATCCGATGCATCGTGCCATCCGCCAACTACGTCATAATATCTTCCATCTCGTTTCCCATCAGGATCGCCAACCGTAATTCCGTCATATACATGGCAGGAATCTTTCAAAAACGGATTATAACCGCAACGTTGCTGGCGCATATATTTCAATGGAATTTCAGATGCTCCGGCATAAATATCGTTGCCAATTTTAAAAGGAACGGATTTTGTTTCTTCTGCTTTTATTAAATAGGTTCCGGGAGCTGAAAAATTGGAAAAATCCAACCGAGCCGACGATTCAAAAGCCGGTTGTTTTCCCATATTCTTGATCTTATTTCCCGAATAGACCACTTTCCCGCTTTGAACATCAATGACTTCAAAACTTGAAACATTTTTTTTTCTCCTTACTCACCCATACTGCCACCTTAATATCATTTTGAAGATAACCCACCTGATTCACCCTAATCCAAGTTGTTTGGGCATAAGAGATTAAAAAAATCGATAAAAGCAACAAAAGGATACTTATTTTTTTCATAAAATTATTATTAATCTTTAGCAAGATATAATTTTTTCATCTTGAAAAATTACAATTGCTTATAAAACTTATTCAAGCGTAAGCAAAATTTGTTATTGAGTAAATCTTCTAATGAAGGTTATTAAAAGTGCATTAAAATTATTTGATTTCCAGCTAAATATATCAGTAAAAATAATTTAGAATAAATATCCATATGATAACTATAAAGAAATTTTCTAAATGAAAAAATACTTGATTCCCAGTAATTTAATAATGTTTTTTAGTATTTTATAATAATTAATCTATATTGAAAATTTTCAGATAAATTTTCAGATAAATTTTCAGATAAATTTTCAGATAAATTTTCAGATAAATTTTCAGATAAATTTTCAGATAAATTTACAATTAGTTTTTTAATCTTAAAAATTTAAAAAACCTTAATGAATTTTATATGTTTTAAATAAAAATAATAAGCGTATGTAAGGAAATATTCAATTAATTATTTATAGTTTTGTAGTAAAGATGTTTAATCAACTTCAAATTTTAAAACATGGAAAATACTATAAAACTGTATTCTTTTAACCTGAGCAATTTAAAAACCTACCTTTTTGCAGCGATTTTTGTTGCTGGAAATTTACTCTTACCACAATTGGTGCATCTTATTCCAAATGGTGGACTTATATTTCTGCCTATTTATTTCTTTACGCTGATTGCTGCTTATAAATATGGTATTCACGTTGGATTGTTAACAGCTATTTTATCTCCACTTGTGAATAGCCTTTTGTTTGGTATGCCACCTATGAACATGCTGCCAATTATTTTAATTAAATCTGTTATTCTGGCTATTGCTGCTGCAATGGTTGCTAAGCATTTTGGAAAAATATCTTTTTTAGGAATTTTGTTGGTAATCCTTGCTTATCAAATTATAGGCACAGGCATAGAATGGGCTATGACACAAAATTTTTTCATCGCTATTCAAGATTTTCGAATAGGTTTACCAGGAATGGTGATTCAGCTTGTAGGTGGTTATTTTGTTTTGAAAGCCATAGCTAAAATATAAAATTGAGTCCGATGACAGAAAAATCATGGGAAGAAATTTTGCAACGTTTTCGTGAAATTGAATTTCAGGAAACTTTTGATATAATTGTTGCCATTGCGAATGGTGGCATCATACCTGCTGCTATTCTCAACCAACGATTGAAGATTGAAATTCAACTTTTAAAAATAAATCTACGAGATGCAGAGCGGAAACCAATATATGATATTCCAAAACTTTTGTCTCCGATCAATTTTAATTATGTAGATAAAAAAATTCTTCTGGTGGAAGATCGTATTAAAACAGGGGCAACTGTACAATTCGCCATCGAACTTTTAAAAGATGCTGCTCAAATCAAAACTTTTGCAGTAAATGGTAAAGCTGATTATTCACTTTATAATGAACCCTGCTTTCGATTTCCGTGGCAACTATAAACTGAACATTTCATAATAGATTTTTAATGTTTTTCTTGATTCATTAAAAAATTAATAATCAATCAATTAATATCTTAATTTAACTTGTAACTAAAATTATTTCAAAATAAAACAAATTATGGATAGGCGTGATTTTTTACGAGCAATTGCCTTAACAGGAGCAGCATTAACGACTATAAAAGAAAGTAAAGCGATGAGTATTCTTACCCAATCGTTTCAAACAAATAATTCCACCACAAAATACGATTTGGTAGCTGTCATGGGAGGTGAACCTGAAGAAATGTTTCGCAAAGCTATTGCCGAAATGGGCGGAATAGAAAACTTCATAAAACGTGGTGACAAAGTCTGTGTTAAACCGAATATTGGCTGGGATCAACCACCAGAAATGGGAGCTGATACGAATCCAAAACTGGTAGCTGAAATCATAAAACAATGTCTAAAAGCTGGTGCCAAAGAAGTGATTGTTTTTGATCATCCTTGCGATGAATGGCGAAAATGTTATACCAATAGTGGTATTGAAGCAGCTGCAAAAGCTGCGGGCGCAAAAGTTGTTCCAGCAAATGAAGAATCTTATTATAAACCTGTTTCCATTCCTTATGGTAAAAATTTGAAGTCGACAAAAATTCATGAAGCTATTGTAGGCAGTGATAAATGGATTAATGTTCCTTGCCTGAAAAATCACGGCGGCGCACAACTCACTATTTCTATGAAAAATTATATGGGCATTGTTTGGGACAGAGGTTATTTCCATGCTCACGACTTACAGCAATGTATTGCCGATGTTTGTACTTACGAAAAACGTCCAGTTTTGAACGTAGTTGATGCATACAGAATTATGAAAAATAATGGACCGAGAGGAAAATCTCCTTCCGATGTAGTCATTGCAAAAGGACTTTTTATCTCACAAGACATCGTTGCAGTGGATACGGCAGCGGCTAACTTCTTTAATCAGGTACGTGAAATGCCCATTGAAAAAGTAAAACATATTCTTAATGCCCAAGCTTTGGGATTAGGGACAATGAATCTTGACGAATTAAAAATCAAAAGAATTAAGTTGTAATTTTTCCTGAATAAAAACGTATGCTGAAAAAAATTCGAGTGGTTGTTTCCATTGTTTTGTTTTCATTAATTACTCTTTATTTTCTGGATTTCAGAGGTTTTTTGCCACAAAGTTTCAGTTTTTTAGAAAAAATTCAATTTATTCCTGCCTTATTAGCAGTAAATGTGGCTATTATTATAATTTTGATAGCGCTCACATTAATATTTGGACGAATATATTGTTCTTCAGTTTGTCCAATGGGAATTTTTCAAGATATCATAGCCTGGTTATCCAAAAAAATCATAAAAAGAAAACGTTACACTTATAGCAAAGCAAAAACTATTCTTCGCTGGAGTGTGTTGGCTGCAGTTGTTGTTACTTTCCTTTTTGGATTTACTTTTTTGCTGGGTTTGCTTGAGCCTTATGGTGCTTATGGAAGAATGGCCACTCATCTTTTCCGTCCTATTTATATGGCTGGGAATAATTTACTTGCTAATATTTTGAGTTCATTTGGTAATTATAGTTTATATAAAGTTTCTATTTATAGTTTTGGATTTTTTTCAACTATTATTGCTACCATTACTTTGTTGGGGATTGGTTTTTTAGCCTGGCGAAATGGTAGAACTTATTGTAATACTATTTGTCCTGCAGGAACGCTTCTTGGTTTTTTGAGCAATTTTTCTTTTTTAAAAATTCAATTTAAAGATGAGAGATGTAATTCATGTGGTTTGTGTGTTATGAAGTGCAAAGCTTCATGTGTTGATGCAAAGAATAAAAAAATTGATTATAGTCGTTGTGTTACGTGTTTCAATTGTATCGAAAGTTGTAATCGAGATGCAATAAATTATACCTTTATTTTGCAAAATACTAAAAAGAACAATCCAGCTCTTACTAAAGATGATAACATAAAAAAAATAAAATCCATTGATTCTTCGAGACGACGTTTTCTTTCAGCCACATTGTTTTCTCTTGTGACAGGAAGCACATTGCTGGCTCAACAAACTACCAGTAAATTACTTCCAAAAAAAGCATTCAAGCGTCAAACTCCTGTTGCTCCTCCAGGTGCCATTAGTTTTGAACATTTTAAAAAAAAATGTATATCCTGTCATCTGTGTGTGAGCAAATGTCCTTCTCACGTGATTAAGCCAGCTTTTCTGGAATATGGTTTAAGTGGAGTAATGCAACCTCACTTATATTTTGACCACGGTTACTGCAATTATAATTGCACCATTTGTGGTGAAGTTTGTCCTACAGGTGCACTCAAACCATTAACAGTAGAAGAAAAACATCTTACGCAAATGGGTCAAGTACAATTCATTATTGAAAATTGTATTGTCTATAATGACGAAACCAGTTGTGGTGCTTGTTCAGAAGTTTGTCCCACGCAGGCAGTTAGCATGATTCCTTATAAAGATGCACTTACCATTCCTCATATAGACACTTCCATTTGTATAGGTTGCGGCGGTTGCGAATCAGCTTGTCCAGCAATTCCTTACAAAGCTATTTATGTAGAAGGATTAAAAATTCAGGGTAAAGCCAGCATAAAACATGAACAACAAGAACAAATAGAAATAAAAGATTTCGGATTTTGAATTTTTTTCCTTTCAGAGCTGTTTTCTTTAAAAATTCTCATCCTTTTAATTTTCCACTTTCCTTTAAAATTACTACCTTTGCAGTGAAATTTTAGAACAATTTTCTATTACATAAATATTTGGTTGTTAAATGTTTATGTAATGATGAAAGGAGTTAATTTGATTCTTAGAGAATTTCAAGACATTTACGCACAGCATCCACAAATTAAAGCACTTGAAAAGTGGACTCATTCCCTCGAACAGAATATAAAAATTTCTGGTTTGAGCGGTTCTTCTTTTGCTCTAACTTTAGCTTCCCTTTTTAAAAATGTTCCTCAACACTTTCTCATTATTCAGGACGATGTGGATGATGCTGGCTATCTTTATCATGACCTGAAACAATTACTTTCTGAAAATGAGATATTTTACTATCCTTCTTCTTATAAACAAGCTATTAAATTATCTCAATTAGATGCAGCAAATGAGATTTTAAGAACAGAAGTATTAAACAAGCTCATTCATGATGCAACTCCTTGCGTGGTGGTAACTTATCCTGATGCCATTATGCAAAAAGTAATTGCCCCACAATACATTCAAAAACAAACACTTAAATTAAAAGTTGGTGGACGAGCTAATCTGGATGAAATTGCAGAAACACTATTCCAGTACGGCTTCAATAAAGTAGATTTTGTCTATGAACCGGGTCAATTTTCTGTTCGCGGTGGAATACTGGACATTTTTTCTTTTTCTTCTGAACAACCTTATCGTTGCGATTTTTTTGGTAACGAAATTGAATCCATTCGTATATTCGATATTGAAACCCAACTTTCAAAAGGAATAAAAAACGAGATAGAAATTATTCCAAATTTGCATCACGACAACGTTTCTCCTCATGTTTCATTTTTTGAATTTTTCCCCAAAAATACCATTATTGTCATTAACAATCCTTCTTTTATTAAAGAACGAATTAATCAATTGTATGATGAAATTCTCGTTAAAATAAATGCCCAGAAAAGTATTGCTGATTTACATCAAACGCACATTACAGGGAATGAATTAATAAACTTTATCACGCCATTTCGAAAAATAGAAACAGGAACAGAGAAAAATTATTTTAAAATAACTTCTCGATTGAATTTTAATACTCTTCCACAACCTGTTTTTCACAAAAATTTCGATTTAATCAGCGATCATTTAAAGAAAAAAATTGAAGAAGGTTATCAAGTTTATATCCTCAGTGATAGCACCAAACAAACTGACCGAATCGCCATGATTTTTGAAGATCATGGCGATAATATTCCATTTATACCTGTCAAAAATACTTTGCATGAAGGTTTTATCGACGAAGATTTAAAAATTTTATGTTACACTGATCATCAGATTTTTGACCGTTTTCATAAATACCAGTTGAAAACCGACCAGGCTCGTCATGGGAAAGTCATTATGACGCTCAAAGAATTGAATCAATTGAAAATTGGCGATTACGTAGTGCATGTGGATCACGGGATTGGCACTTTTGGAGGCTTGGTTCGCATGGAAAACAATGGAAAAATGCAGGAAATGGTGAAACTCATTTATAAAGACAATGACATTCTTTTTGTGAGTATTCATTCACTTCACCGCATTTCAAAATACAAAGGTAAAGAAGGTGAAACTCCTCGTATTAATAAACTTGGTTCAGGAGCCTGGGAACGACTGAAGGAAAAGACAAAATCGAAAGTAAAGAATATTGCTCGTGAATTGATTCAACTTTATGCACAACGAAAAGCAGAACAAGGTTTTCAATTTTCACTTGACAGCTATTTACAACAGGAACTGGAAGCTTCGTTTATTTATGAAGACACACCTGATCAGACAAAAGCTACTGCTGATGTAAAAAAAGACATGGAAACACCCATTCCAATGGATCGGTTAATTTGTGGTGATGTAGGTTTTGGAAAAACAGAAATAGCCATTCGTGCTGCTTTTAAAGCTGTGGCTGATAATAAGCAGGTTGCTGTACTGGTACCTACAACTGTGCTGGCTTTGCAGCATTACAACACATTTAAAGAAAGATTAAAAGATTTTCCTTGCAATGTGGAATATTTAACACGTGCCCGAAGTGCAAAAGAAACCAAAGATATTCTAGAACGATTAAGTGAAGGAAAAATTGATATTATTATTGGAACGCATAAATTAGTTGGTAAATCTGTAAAATTCAAAGATTTGGGATTGCTTATCATTGATGAAGAGCAAAAATTCGGTGTTGCAGTTAAGGAAAAATTGAAACAGATGAAAGTAAATGTTGATACGTTGACCATGACTGCTACGCCTATTCCACGTACTTTGCAATTTTCCTTAATGGGAGCCAGAGATTTATCCATTATCAATACTCCCCCACCCAACCGTTATCCAGTACAAACAGAAATTCATCAATTCGATGAAGATGTGATTCGTGAAGCCATTCAACTTGAAATGAATAGAAATGGACAAGTATTTTTTGTTCATAACCGCATTCAAAATATTTATTCTGTCAAATCATTGATTCAACGACTCGTGTCTGGATGCAGAGTAGCAGTTGCTCATGGACAAATGCCATCCGACCAACTGGAAGAAATCATCGTTGATTTTATTAATTACGATTATGATGTATTGGTAACAACTACAATTATTGAATCGGGTATTGATATTCCCAATGTCAATACCATTATCATTAATAATGCTCATAATTTTGGATTAAGCGATTTGCATCAGTTACGTGGCAGAGTTGGAAGAAGTAACAGAAAAGCTTTTTGTTATTTGATTGCTCCACCTTTCCATTTATTGACGCCTGAAGCACGACATCGGTTGGAAGCTATCGAAACTTTTACCGATTTAGGCAGCGGATTCAACATTGCTATGCAGGATCTGGATATTCGAGGAGCAGGAAACATGCTAGGTGCTGAACAAAGTGGTTTTATTGCTGAACTGGGATATGATACTTATCAAAAAATTTTAAATGAAGCTGTCCAAGAATTGAAAAACGAAGAATTTGCTGATTTATACAAAGAAGAAAAAGAATATACTCCTACATCATTTGTTGCTGATTGTCAGATTGATACCGATCTGGAACTTTTATTTCCAGCTGAATATGTGGAAAACGTTTCAGAACGAATCAGTTTATACCGTGAATTGGACAATATCGAAAACGAAAATGAATTGCTTAAATTTGAAAAAGAATTGGAAGATCGTTTCGGAAAAATTCCACCACAAGGAAAAAATCTCATCCAATTGGTTCGGCTCAGATGGGTGGCCATGTATTTTGGTGTAGAAAAGCTCGTTTTAAAAAATCAGCAAATGATTGCTTACCTTGTTTCTAATGCTGAATCATATTACCAATCCGATATTTTTGGAACACTTTTACAATATGCAGCTTTGCATCCTACTCAATGCAGTTTCCAGGAAAAAAATGGGAAACGTTCTATTGCTTTCTTCCATATTAAAACAGTGGATGATGCTTTGCATTTATTTAATGAACTGAAAGCAAATCTGGAGCAAATAAAATTTCAACCTCAAGAAATATCAAGCAGTTTTCAAAAATAAAAAGAGTTTAGGAATTTCGAGTTTCGAGATACATGGTACGAGGCGGGATAGGGATATAAGGCTCGAGGTGAAAATGCGAGTTTTTAGTTCTGAGTTATTAATGCCTAAATAACATTGACCGTTTTTACAATTTTAATATCAACTCCATAAGTTTCTTCTGCCAAATCTATCATCTTTGACTGAAAATCAATAAGAATCTGTTTATGTCCTATGATTTGTTCAAGCTCAGAAATACGTTTCTTTAGAGCGATTAATTGACGTGTATCGCTCTCAGTCTCTACGATCATTCGTTCCTTTTTGTTCTTCATACTGCCAAATTTATTTATCCAAAGATAAACATTTTTGCTCGCAACTTGATATTGAGAACAAATCTCTGATACTTTGGTGATCCCTGCCTCAATTCCTCGAATCTTCTGAATCTTGAAATTGTCACTGAAACGACGTTGACGACGTTCAGCCGTTGTCATTTTTAATTCTTCTAATCGTGCCATAATAAATTAATTTAGTAAATTTGTTACTTTATTATAGTCAACTTATTTCAAGCATTGACAAGAGATGCGGGATGCGAGTTAAGAATGAAAAGTAAGGAGTAAGGAGTCAAGAGAGAAAAATTAGAATTACTCAAAACTCAGAACTAACAAGAAAAGAATGCTCAATTATTTTCCGAAATATTTTACTCAGAAAGCCATGCTGCTGTACGTCATTTCTTTGGCTGCAGTAACCGGGATTTTCTTTTCACATGCCATGTCGTGGGTATGGATATTTTTCGGATTGGTGGAAGTAATTGGGTTTTTCTATTTTTCCAACGAATTAACTCGGCATTGGAGTAAAACGTCTCCAAAAGTTTTTACCAAACGACTTTTTACCAATGCTTTGATAATAAGACTGGTTTGGGTGGTATTCAGCTACTTTTTTTATAAAGCTATGACCGGTCAACCTTTTGAGTTTGATGCTGCCGATGCGGCAGGTTATCACAACGAAGCTTCTTGGTTGGCTGATATGATCCATAAAGGCAACATCCAACCTTATTTTGCTTATATTAATGGACGCTTTTCCGATATGGGATATCCCTTTTATCTGGGTTGCCTGTATACCGTTACAGGAAAATCGATTCTCTTTGCACGACTGCTGAAAGCCTTTTATGGAGCATTGACTTGTGTTTTAGTATATAAACTTACCGCACGCAATTTTGAAGAATCAACCGGCAGAATAGCTGGCATTCTGGCCATGTTGATGCCCAATCTGATTTATTATTCTGGAGTTCATCTAAAAGAAGCCGAAATGGTTTTTCTGACTGTTGCTTTTATTGAACGAGCAGATGCATTGCTTCGGAACCGCAAATTTAATTTTATCAATATATTTGTTCCAACGCTTTTAGGTGCTTCTCTCTTCTTTTTTCGTACGGCGTTAGGGATGACTGCCTTATTTGCAGTGTTAACCACATTGGTTTTTGCACCCAATAAAATGGTTCGTAGCTGGAAAAGAGTTATTTACGGGATTTGGATTGGTATCACCATTATATATTTTGCTGGCACCAGCATATCTTCTGAAGTGGAAAGTCTCTGGCAAAATCGGAAAGAAAATCAAACAATTTCCATGCAATGGCGTGCTGAACGTCCTGGTGGTAATCGTTTTGCTCGTTATGCTTCCAGTACGGTATTTGCCTCGTTAATACTTGTCATTCCTTTCCCTACAATGGTGAATATCGAAGGACAAGAAAACCAGCAAACAATAAATGGTGGAAATTTTGTAAAAAACATATTGGCTTTTTTTGTTATATTTGCTTTAATATGGGTAATTAAAAACAAAGTGTGGCGAAAATATTTATTGATAGGTTCATTTACCATCGGTTATCTATTGATACTTGCTTTCAGTGGGTTCGCACATTCGGAAAGGTTTCATCAACCAGCTTTACCATTCATATTAATATTAGCAGCAGTAGGAATTAGTCGTGTGACAAACCGTTCAAAAAAATATTTCTGGTGGTGGATGGTATTTGTTTTTATAGCAGCTATTGGGTGGAACTGGTTTAAACTGGCAGGAAGAGGGTTGGTATAAAAAGTTTGGAGGATGGAGTGTGTGGAGATAAATAGAAAATTATCAAAACTCCGAACGAATTACTAAACCGAACAAATTATCGATCTATATGAAAATTTTAATTGTTTGTAGCGGGAATGCAGAAAATTTCTCTTTGGAAAAAGATCAAGCATTTATTTATGATCAAATAAAAGCCATAGAATATTTATATCACGACATTCAATTTGAAGTTTTTGCATTAAAAGGAAAAGGGATAGTTGGTTATATGCATGAATTTGAGAAATTGATAGATACGATTCATCATTTTCAACCCGATATAATTCACGCACATGGTGGCCATATTGGTTTTTTAAGTATATTTCAACGAAAAGTTCCTGTTGTCATTACTTTTCATGGGTCAGATATAAATAAAATTCCCAACAGGTTTATCTCCTTTATGGCAGCTTTATTTTCAGATTCATGCATTTTTGTATCAGAAAATTTAAAGAAAAAACTACCTTTTATAAAAGGACAAATTATTCCTTGTGGAGTTGATTTATCAATTTTTTATCCTATCAATTCAACAGAAGCAAAAAAACAATTGGGAATGAACCCTGATCAAAAATATATTTTGTTCCCTTCTTCTTTCACTAACAGAATAAAAAATTTTCCACTTGCTCAGTCCGTTATGCACCATTTCCCAAATTACCAATTAATGGAAATTTCCAACCGAACAAGAAAAGAAGTAAATTTGTTGCTGAATGGGGCTGATGCTTTATTAATGACCTCTTTCTCAGAAGGGTCACCTCAAATCATCAAGGAAGCATTAGCCTGTAACATACGGATTGTTTCTGTAAATGTAGGAGATGTAAGGGAACAACTGAAAGGAGTTGATGGATGTTTTTGTTGCCAATTCAACCCGGAAGAACTGACTGAAAAACTTAAAAGGTCACTCGCAGGCCCACGTCCAACAAAAGGAAGAGAAAAAGCTGAAAATTACAGCAATACAAGAATAGCTGAGGCTATAGTTGTTATCTATAATCAATTGCTTAAAAAATGAAAGAAGTAATAATTGTTGATCAAATAGAGGGAAATGTAGGATCATTGTTTAAAGCTTTTAAACGTTTAAGAATCAGCGTTAAATGCAGTACCGATCCCATAGATTTATTGCATGCTGACCATATTGTTATTCCCGGAGTAGGTCATTTTGGAAAAGCAATGCAAAGGATCAACGATTTAAATCTTATCGAACCATTGGAAGAAGCTGTTGTCATAAAAAAATACCTGTTTTAGGTATTTGCTTGGGAATGCAATTAATTTGCCGTTATAGCGAAGAAGGAAATGCGAATGGATTAGGCTGGATAGATGCAGAAGTAAAGCGTTTTAATTTTAATGACATCCTTAACTATAAAAGCCCCCATACGGGCTGGAATACTTTGTATCCCAAACAAAAGGATCATTTACTTTTAAAAGGAATAGAACCAACTGAATATTTTTATTTTGTTCACAATTATTTTGTACATTGTCATAATTCGGAAAATTGTTTGGCAGAAACGGAATACGAACAAAGATTTGCCTCAGTCATTCAGAAAAATAATATTTTTGGCGTACAATTTCATCCTGAAAAAAGCTATGAAGCGAGAGACAAATTATTAATGAATTTTGTTAACATTTAATTGCGTAAATTCAAGTAATTAATGCAACTTTTTCAGGGGAAATAAAAGGTAAAGGAAAATTATTTTTCAAGACAAAGGAGAAAAAAAGAGCATTTCCCCTTTGCCCTGATGGAATAAATGCTTTACTTTGGTCTC
>Ga0209204_1000754_pt1 | contig 33524 bp, 50 predicted proteins | sample AD_JPNMR2_MetaG_FD_184425 | JGI IMG/M metagenome (GOLD analysis project Ga0209204, IMG submission 184425) | Active sludge microbial communities of municipal wastewater-treating anaerobic digesters from Japan - AD_JPNMR2_MetaG (SPAdes) (version 2) | ecosystem: Engineered > Bioreactor > Anaerobic...
CGTTCTTTGTAACATGAAATGTCTTGTCATAATGATTCCCTTTATAGAAGCTTACTGGAGTTTTTATTACATTGTCGAAGTCAAGAATGTTGTTCATCACTTCCTCTCGTCTTTCTTTACTTCCTTATATAATTTTATTTTTTCTTCATACAGCTGAATTGCTATATTAAGCTGCGATAGTTGATTGTATGCCTGCTTTAGCTGTTCTTGTGCTTCATATATATCACTTTGTTTTTGCACAATAAATTCAATTAATTTCTGTTTTTGCTGTTGTAAATTAGCCAGCTGTGTTGAGTCCTTTTCTGCTTCATTTTTATTTTGTGCAACGATTAAAGTTGTTGTTAACAATATTGCTAATATTAGCTTTTTCATATTAACCTCTTTATTAGAAATTTTGATAACGCCTCCAAGTTGTACCACCTACATATATGTATAAAACCCCACTTGTAGATATATAATAATCGCCCACAGCCAACCCAGTGTTTGATTGTGGTTGAGTATCTGTAACTCCATGAAATTTGGGAACTCCTTTGCCTCCAATTGAGATAGAGCCCACCGAAGCATTTATGAGTATAGTTCTATTTGCATCTGATGAATTTGTAAGAGTTATTTTATAACCTTGTATTATATTATTGAAATTTACAGAGCCATAAGTTTCTACTAAATCTAATTCTCCGTTTGCAATAATTGCAGCTTTCGTCCCAATTAAATCGCCCCAATTAAAAGACGTTGATGTTGAGAATCTTGAACTATAAATATCCCCTTTTACTGTTAATGTATTTGCAGTTGTGTAATTCCAATCCAATGAACTTGATGAATTCCCAATAAACATCTGAGGCGAGCTTGGATTCCATACCGCAAATCCTGTTGTTATAGTTTTACTTGTTCCTGTGCTTAATTCAATTCCTGTTGAACCAGAAATATTATAAAGTCGCTGATAATCAAAATTCCAGCCTGCAATTTTCTTTTCATAATCATCAATTCTAAAAAGCCAATTGTTATTCCCATCTACTGCACTAATACCGTAATAACCCGTCCAGTTAGAACCATTATGTGTCTGTCCAACCATAACATATTTTGTTGAACTTCCCGAGCCTAAAGGTCTTGCATAAATAGACTGGGCGGTAGCATTTATAACGACTTTTTGATTATCATCTGCAAGCCAATCTTTTGTCAAGTTCCAATTGCCAAGTTTAGCTACGTAATTATTCAAGCTTGGGGAAAACCCGACATTCAGCAAGAATGCATTAGCCGTGTGATCCCAAATCGAAAATCCATACCTTGCGTAGCCCCCGTCATTATAAGCGCCGGCCTGAACAAGTATTTTATTTGTTCCGCTTGTATTTTTGCCGATAATATTCAATCCTATTGGATAACTTTGTGTAGCCCCATATAATACTACACTGCCATATTCACCGTAGAATGTTAAATTCCCATTAGTTAAATCAAAACTTGTCCCAGCAAGCCCACTTGCATAATTATTGCTTTGTATAACTCCAGTCCTGATTTTGCTTCCTGAAATTGTAGTTGTATTATTATTCACATCTGCTGCAGCTCCGCCGATTGAAATTTTTGTTGAAGGGTCATAACCGCTTGCAAATTGAACTGTTCCATCTATATATATTTTACTTCCACTAATTCTTATCCCTTCATTACTTGCATTAATTGATGCAATTACATTTGTAGTTTGAACAGGTGTAAAATTCAAATGCGATAATGTAATTGTGCCTGTTGTTATTTTCCCGCCATTAATCGTAGTAGTTCCGTTATTTATTGCTTGTGCAAGTGTTTGCCCATTAGCAAATGTTGTTGTGCCAGTAATGTTTAATTTACTTGAGCTTATAGTTACAGATTCAGGGGAAATATTAATTTGAGAAATTACACTGTCTTTTCTAACTCTAAGATTAAGATTATTAGCTGTCTGTGTTATCTGAGATTGTAAAGTATTATCCGCATTTGTTCTATTCGTTACTTCCGTTGTAATTGCATTCGCATTGATTGTAATATTAGCTTCCGCTGTTGATAATCTATTATTTAAACTATCTGCATAGGTTTTATTTGCTTTCAGTGTTATTGCATTTGCATTTTGCTGTATCTGTGTAGTATGTGTAGCTACTGTATTGCTTAAGTTGTTAAAATCCGTCTGACTTACTTTCGTATTTAATGCATCTTCAAGTGTTTGTGATAGTGTAGTTAAATAAAATCTTCCTTTCAAATAAACATTTTGAGCATATAGCCCGTAACCACTTAATGCACCAAAATTTGCATCTGTTATGCCTGCTAAATTTCCATAACGAGCTTTAGTTTTTGTTGAAGAACTCCAAGCTGACCAGCTATTTACTCCGTTTATAATATCTATATAAGGTGCATAATTATCAGATGTAACTGTATAAACTAATCCTTGTCGTGCTGTGTTGCTCGTATTCCCAACTCGAACAAATGTATCGCCTTTCTGCGCTGTACCTGTATTATAGCTTACAGTTACAGTTCTGCCGCTTACTGCTGTAACTGTGGCTTGCACTTGTCTAATTGTGGTTCCCGCATTATCCCAACTTTGAGCAATAATTAAATCATTTATTGCAAACGGACAAACATTGTGATTACTCGGATCTTCAAATGTTATCTGATTCCCACTTGCACTCTCTACTTTTGCGGCATCGCTCGTGATAACATTACCGTTTGTTGCCCTTATTTGATTAAGCAGCAATTCATACACAGACATTGTGCCACGCACAGTAAGATTGTCAACTTCGAAGTGGCTCTTGCCAGCTTGCGATATTCCATAATCCAATCTCCAGCCGCTGCCAGCCCAACCTGAAACGAAGTTGTTATAAATCGACTTACTGCCATATTGTTGAATATCCCCGTAGAAATAATTTGTGCCTGTGCCTTGCTGATTTATCATCCCAGTAAGATTGATATTATTAAACTGCGGAGATGCAGTTGTGCGTAAATCCTGCGGTACTGTAATAGTAAATGTTCCGCCAAGATTGACGGAGCCAATTTGAAATCCGTAATTGTCTGCAGATTGATTTATTTGATTTGCAGTTAACTGGTCAGAAACAATTGAAAATTGACTGCTGTTATAATTCAAATCAATCGTAGCAGAGCCGCCTAATGTTAAACTTCCGCCGCCAGTTAATCCATTGCCTGCAGTAATTGTAAAATTATTTGCGGTTAACTGATTTGATGTTACAGTAAAATGTGCAGGATTATATAATAATGATAAAGTTCTATTTGCAGTTAAATCTGCAGACGCAGATCCATCAATCCGTAACGGTGCATTCGCATAAATAGTTCTTGATGTTCTTACAACAGTAGTAGTATCAGGGCTCCAAGCCCATTTCCACTGAAAGCCGTTGTTATAGTATAAATATTTGTTATTCGACGGAGCTTCGATAAATCCTGTAGAATCTTGAGCAATTTGATATAATATTTTATTTGCTGCTCCACCAATTATGTTAAATGCTCGTCTTACACTGTCTGTTTTTGATAAAACAAAGTTATAATCAAGAAGCCTCGTTTCAATACCGTTAATCTTGACTCTTACAAAGTTCGAATCATTATCAGAATATAATTCTATGTATCTATCATTACCGATTCTCCACTTCGGTGCTGATGTACCATCTGCGTCAATATAGTTCTGTGCAAGTAAGCTTGTGCTAAAGAATAACCATATAAAGAATAATATTCTTTTCATGCTTTCACCATCTTTTTAATTATTAGTGTCCCTTGTCCAGTTGTGGGATTTTGTGTCCCAGGTGTCCATTCAAGATATATTGTATCTGGGGCATTATATTTCTTTACTTTCCTTATTGATTGCGGATTAATAACCTGCCTAAATTTGCCCATTATTCTATCTATTGTTACAAGAGTTTCACTGCCGTCATAAATTCTGAAATTACTAATTTCATTCTCTCCGAAGGGCACTTCAACTTGGATTATAAATTCATCAAGCCATTCATCTGCATTCATTTCTGCAACAGCAATTGCACCTTGATTAACTTGCTCATAACTTAATGTGACTTGTCCGGGAATAACTTTCATACTAATAGTGCTTACAGGGATAGTTATAATTTCCCCCTCAGCTGGATTCTCAATTTCTTTCTGGACAGATTGTAATCTAAGTGCTTCTATTCTTGTATATTCATTGTCCCAATCTTTTTCTTGCCCAATTTTTACAAATTCATAACCATCGTATTCGAAACCATTCATAAAATTATAATTAAGTCCATCTACAATAAATTCATAAACAGGCATCCTATATAATAATCCTCGCAATGTATAATAATATTCTGCGAGATAATGAGCTAAACCAAGATAACCTGATTTTGGAGGGTTCCACAGCAGAGTTTGAAATTCAATATATGGATTTTTAACGCCGTAAATTGAATAATATATTCCTGGAACGCCGCTTACTGCAGCTCTGAGATTAGATACAACATCCCAGGGACCAGCTAAGACTTGATTCTTGTAATCTGCAACTGATATTATGTTTTTATCTAATCCATTTTTACCGCTTACTTTCTCAAACAGTCCATGCGGAGCATAGCCAACAGGGGAGAAGCCTGTTACTGTATATCTATTTAATTGTCCTGCATCTTGTTTATAGAATTCGCTTGTTATTTTAACATAATCATATTTTGTAAATTTATATTTTTTTCTTGGCTCTGATTCAAGAAGAGTCCCAAGTGATTCGACTTGATTGTTATCCCAATATAATATTTGCTTAAAAAATGCTTTTTCCTGAGTAATCATTCCAGCCATAGAGCCAAATTCAAAGGCTAACAATTTTAATAAATCACCAATGCTGTTTATATTCCCGACCTGATAAGCAAATACAGAACCCACCCAATTATGGTCAAGAATTATGTCGTCGAATTTTAAATCATCTTTAGTATATTCAACATAATATTCCCAATATGAATTCCCATAAAAAAGCCAGTTGTGATAAAAATTTATGCTTACATTTGGATTAACTAATTGAAATATTTTAGTTATCAAATCTTTTAGTGAAATCCAATTCCAAACTATGGCAGAGCCTATCTTTTGAAAATTTAACTGCAAAGGATTATTTGGTTGCGATGAAGTTTGATTGTTTGGATCCCAGTAATCTTTTTGGTACCCTTCCGGATATAGGTAAGTCTCATTTAATACATTTGTCTTAGGCATTACTGTAACATGGTGAGTTTTCATTGATGGATCATATTCAAGCATATCAGTTATAGCATAACCGCTAAATTCAGTAATATAATTCTGCTGCCCGAAATATTTCACTTCCATTTTTAGATAAAATTCCTTTTGAACTTTTAATGCTATAGCTCCATCATATAGTATGTTTACTAATTCTCCATCTCTGTCATATATCGCAAATTCTTGTTCTGCAGGGACAAGAAAGAATTCATCATAATCGTAATTTAATTTTGTTAGTCCACGCTTAATTAGTTTCAAGCCTTTATCTTCAGCAAAGTAAGTAACATCATTTCCTTCATCATCAACTGTAATTTGCATTGTTATTAAAAGTCTATCCCCAGTCCCCAGCAAATATCCAATTGTTGTGCTTTCGCCAAATATGTAACTAATCGTATACATCAATAATATTTTTGCTTTATTATTGTTTGCTTGTTTATTATGTAATCTAAATCACGACCTTTAGCTATTGCATGTCCTGAAACATTTATTTGTATTGGTTCAATTCTTATCACCTGCACTTTAGGTATATAGTATTTGTCAATTTGCGATAATTTACTATAAGGTATAACAGCCTCAGGCTCTCCACCTTCTCCTATAATATATCTATTGCCAGATTCTCCTATTCCATAAACCTTTTCGCTTATTACACCACCTTCAGCCAGAAAGAATTGTTTAAATATCTGTCCAAAACTACCAGCGCCAGTAATAGTGCCTATTAATGCAAATACAGCGGCTTGCAATCCTATGTTAATAAGATTGTTAAGAATATTTGCCAAAACATTATCCGTATTTTTAAGCAAGCCAAGTGATTTCGCTATGGAATTACTCATAATTTGCCCAGTTGATTGCCATGCATAACCCAGTCGCACAACTTTTTCTTCTTGACTCTGCAAATACCTTTCAACTGGATTCCCTAAGCTCTCAATAAATTCAGCCATTTTATTTGTTTGCGGAGCAATATAAAATTCACCTTTAGGAGCAGGAAATCCTCTTGATAATAAATCCCCAGTTTTACCCCATTCAAAGCTTTTTGGCTTAACATATTTTTCTGCAAGCGGGTATGGTGATAATGATTCTTTTTCAAGCTCGTAAATTTTTTTTCTTATTTCTAACTGATCACGAAGATTGGTAGTTTGTTTGAGTAATATCTGCAGTTTGTTTATTTCTTTATCGATTTCTTCTTTCGTCCGAATGCCAAGTTCTTGATAAATAGTTTTTTCTTTTTTCTTGCTCTCAATACTTTTATTAGCTTTATCAATTAAATCATTGTAGTATTGAATAATTTTATCATAAGCATGTTGGTTTTCTTCATTTAATTCTTTTCGTTTTTCCAACCATAAATTTCGTTGTGCTTCAAGTTCTTTAATATAACCGTGCTTTGCTATTGCTTGGTCTAACGCTTGCAATTCTTTAATTAAAGTGTCATATCGTTTCTGCTCTTCTTCAGACATTTCAGTAAAACCAAGCAGCTTTGCAATAGGTGCCCCAATAATAGGGAATGCTTCTGCAAGTTTGGAGCGTTCCCCGTATTTAGCTTGCATCTCTCGAGTCATACGAGTTAATTCTAATTCTAACTCGGTTTTTCTGCTCTCTAACTGATATCGTGTTAGATTTTCATATTTATTTTTTAATTCATCTACCGATTTCTGTTGCTCTTTTAATGATTTAGTTGTATTGTCCGATACATGTGATAGTGCTTGCATTATAAACATTACTGCATTAATTCCAAGCACTAATGCATTCATAGGTGTGATTGATGCACGAATTGCATCAACGAAAGTCATGCCCATAGATTTGGCTTGAGCAGAAGCATTTGCGAAGGTTTGTGTTAACATTGACACGTTATTTGAAATGCTCATCAGCCCTATGCGTGTATTAACAAACATCATATCCAAATCTGAAAGTAAGAATCCGGTTTGAGCAAATAACTGGTTCATGGAGCCGATATTCTGCAAATCATTGCGGCTTACAAGTTGAGATATTGGTTTAGATGCTTTGGTGCTGAGATTGTTAACAAGGTCATCAACTTTGCTTATAGTCGCAACAGCTTCTTTGCCGTCGATTATTAATTTTATTTTTAATTCGTTGTTCATTTAGAAACCTTATTTAATATGTTATAAGTTTCAATTAGTTGATTTAATCTTTCTGCCAATTTCAGCACATAAAATTTCAATGCTGTTTCTAATGCTGTATTTTTATCAACATTATATTCGTTAAGTTCATAGATTATTTCTTCCATAAATGTTAATTTTATTTCACATTTGTAATAACGCATCCTTGCAGGGTTTAATTTATCTTCAAGTGCTTCAATTAATTTTGTAATGCTTCCAATCCTGTTGCGAATTTCGTTAATATGTTTTGCATATCCATTGATAATCGAAGATACAGCAAGAAAAAACTTGTGAATATCTCCATTGCTTTAGTTTGTTCAAGGTCATCAAAAAAATCGAACGGTATTTTTTCTCCATCTAACGGTATTAATACATCGTGCAAGAATTGTGTCATCTCCTCTTTTGTAATCTGTTTGCTCGTTATCTCATTTTTATCTTTATCATAAGCTATTTTGATAAATAATTTATCTAAGCGGTTTGTTATTTTTAAGTCCCGAACATAAAACTTATCTCTTAACTTGAATTTTCTCCCTTTGTGTTCAAATTCCATAAATAAATTCCTTTTATATTTTTTTAAGAACAAACTGTAGTAAAGTCCCGATGATGCCGCCAAATAAACCCGAAGCCAGTGCTATACCTATGATTTTAGATTTAAAATCTTCTAAGATTCTTAATCTATTTTCGTGGTCTGTTATATTACTATTTTGCCGTTCTATAATATTGTTATGGTTATTGATAAAATTCTCGAGTTTGGTTTTGATTACGACGACATCCGTGATTAATTGATTAAGTTTTTCTTCGCTCATTTTCTCAACCCAGTTGGTAATTTATCTTTAAGAATTTTAGAACTGTTTTGAGCTATATCTGCCCCGCCAAACAGCCAGAAGCCCACCAAAGCTATTTGATGGGCAAGTGTATGTTCCTTGGTAATTTGCATAATTGCACCAGAGACAAATGCTATCCTTCGTTTTTTCCCTTCGAGCCAATTCCATGCTTGCGATATTACATCTAAAATATTTTTTTTCTTTTCTTCCATATTAATTCTTAAATATTTCTCCGATATGCCATGCTGCTTTAATTATATGTCCAATTTTTTTTGTCACATCAGCTGGAAGCATGTTAAATTCTGCAGTAATTGTTTGTATTAATTCGTTAGCTTCGTTTTCATCAATTCTTACAATTTCTTGTATAAGCAGATCTTTTGTTTTTATTACTTCAAAAATTGCTTTTGCTGGCTCCCATAATACTTCAACTGGATGACTAAGAAAATCCGAAATTGTTACTTTGCCATCAGCCATTACAATCGCACGAGCTTCTTCGATTTCTTTTACTGCTTTAATAAGCTTTTTTACTTCATCTATGCCAAGCTCAATATTTGGTTTATCGCCAGGCGTTACTAATATTAATTTTTGTTCCATTGCTTTCTCCTTTAGATTTATTTCTAATTTTTCTAATCCCTTTGGTTCGGGAATATCTTCCATAGATATTTTTATATTTTTGCTCATACTTTTTTTTTATTTTCTAAATCATAGCCAGCGAATTTTATTATGTATTCGCTTATTTTAGTCCCGTAAGCATCTGCATTATCATTGCCCTGTATAAATTCTTTAACTCCGCCAATTCCTTTCAGATGTGCACCTGCTACCAACCCACTTAGTGTATATTTTTCAATAATTTCTTGGTTGATAGCTTTTTTAATTCGTTTTACTAAATCATCAACATGCTTATCAAATAATTCATCTTGTAATGCAGTATCATTAAGAAATTGTTCTTTAGTAATTATAGTTTTAGGTTCCATATTAGCTGGGTGCCAGCCATCTATACTGTAACCTAAATCATATAGCCGTGGCTTGCCAAATTGATATCTGCCTAAATATCCTATAGTATTGACAGCTTTATAATTATTTCCGCTTTCTCGCTGCCCCAAATCTTTTCGAAATTCCTCATAGCTTTTCATAAGCTACCTCATGCTGATACTTGTAATGTACCTCCAGTAAGACCGCCGTCAGATGCTGACCCACCATTGCCAGTCCCTGTTAGCAATGTCATTTTACTAATTGGGAATGCACCTTTATATTCAACATTCATTTGCACATTCTCGCCAGTGATATTGAGGTTTGCGTTTTGTACTAATACTCCAGCATTAAATACAAAAGCATCATAAGTAGTATCGCTGTTATTTTCTTTTAATTTCAAAGAGGGAGATGTGCCTTTAGCTCGTTGTGCTGCGTAGTCTGCAAGGGTAACTTCTTCTATTTGCAGATTAACAGTTACTGTTAGCTTATCAAACAAGGAAATATTATTAATTGTTTTTGCTTTACGCTTTGGTTCAATTGTAATTGAGCGTTCAATAATAGCTCCAGTAATTGATGTGCCAATAGGAGATTCTGTTGCAGCAGGGGAGACTAATCTTTGCTTTGTAAAGTCCTTGCCTGATGCTGGAGTAATACTTAAATCCACTGCAGTATTGGATGCGGCAGCGCTTAAAATCGAATCCCATTGTGCGGCTGGGAATGCTCCTTCAATGTCGACAGTTATTATTCTTGAGTCTTTAGTGTAACTTAATTTTGGTTCTATCCCTAATGGGTTGCTTGCTGCTAAGAACTTAAATACTTTACCTTCTCCTGTTGTGATAATCTGTATATCACAATTACCATGTCGATATTCAATCAATTTGTTGAACATGTATAAATTGCCTTGCAGTGTAGCAGCAGACAGCAATAAATTGTCATAGTTTGGCAATTCCATGTCTGCGTGGTCAATTTTAATTCCTCGCAATCTTGATGTTTGCAGATTCTCGTTTTGCGTTATGCCTAATACTATAACTCCAGTAGGCGTGCTATTTAAAGTCCCAGCCTGCATTATTGCAATTTGTGCGAATCCTGCTTCTACAGCCATTTTTTACCTCAAATTTTTGTTTCAAATTCTTTATTAATAAGTATACCACTGCATTTCTTAGAACCAATCATAATTTCTTGCGGCTCGAATGTGTCTTCCTTCATTACTATTCTTACTCTTGTATCTAATATGTCGTTAAGTGCTTTTAATAATTTCTCTGCAAGTTCTATTGCTTCTGTTTTATAGACTCGATGCTGTTTATTGTGTGCCGATACTAAGCAGAAAAAATCAATTGAGTGGAAATAACCAATCACTTCACCTTTGCTTGCAGTTTTTAATCTGCTTTTTCCATAATCAATCAAAATACAAGGCAAATAATCTTCTAACTTGGCGTAAGGGTCAGTAACGATATTTACTCCTCGCAACAGATTATTATTCTTAAACAGGTCTTCTAACAATTCAATTAGTTCAATTCCGTTCATGTTTGCAACCGGAAATTGTTAATTAGATCGTTAATTCTTGCTTCGGCTTGTTTTAATGCTAAATCAAAAAATTTTAATCCCTTAGTTCCATGATGATAAATCTTCCATGCTATTGCATAGGCAAGTCTATCAACTTTCCAATAATCTTTAGCAGATTTATAACTCAATATTCTTTTGCCAGAATCACGAAATGCAAGCCCTTTTAATCTTACCCAGTCACGCAATGCATAAACCGGTGGAAAATGAGGTCTTGTCCCTTCATGAACATAATAAGCATATCCAGTTCCAGAATAAATTTCGACTAATATTCCTTCTGTAATTCGTTTGACATCTCCTTCTATGCTTCGCATTAATTGTCCGGTTACGTTTTTATTCTCTTTCTCAAGCACATCTTTAACTTGCCTTATTAAGACTTCTTTAATTTGCAAAGCAAGTTTTTCTATTCGATTATTAATTTCACTCAATATGTTATTGAATATTTCTTCTTTCATATTGCACTTATATCCATTGTGCCTAAGTTTAGATTATCTTGAACTTCTTCTTCATTTAGTTCAGGCTGAGGTAAATAAGGTTCAAGTAATCTCATTGCTACATTTCTAAAGTGTTCGCTTAAATCCTTCACTTCCTCTCTTGATAACAAATCGCTTCTGCTCACATCAAAACCTTTCGACCTTATTATTCCCGTCCCTTGAGTTTCAATGTTCAATGTATGCACTGCGTAACTTAAAGCAAGATTATAAGCAGCTTTCTGTATTTCTTCATAAATGGCTTTAGTAGTCTCATCGCTTGAATTCTCATAGCTCGCATAAGTCACATATTTATTCCCAAGCAGTCGCTTCAATTCAATTTCTGCCATCTTAATATGCGGGGTAATCTGTTCTGATGTTATTTCCGAACCAAGATTTCCCTCATTTATTACAGCTTCTATTGAATTAATGAATGCCATTTACTTTGGTGTTACTTTTACTGTGAAATTAATTGCAACGCTTGTGCCTGCGACTTCAAAATATAATCTTATGTATCTATCTACTAATGTTGCAACCACTCTTTGTTTACCAGCTGCTGTAACATTATTGAATGTTGGAGTTTGTGTTATATTATACCAATTTGTTCCATCAGGCGACCCTTGTATATAAATATTCTTCAAAGTATCGGCAGTGGAAACTGAAGTTACATCAAGATAAAATATTGCTTGCTTGACCTCGAATGGCACTGTTAATGAATTTGAAGTCCCAGCAGCCGAAACATTAGTCCCTGTATATAATGTAGCTGCGAGATAATTGCCTTTCCAATTTTTCGGAAATTCTACTTGTGCGAATAAATTAATGCCGAATAGAAAAACGATTATGAATATTAACTTTTTCATTTGTTTTTCCCCTTGGTTTTGTCATCAGTTTCTTCAATTGTTTTAACATTATCTGTATAATCATCAAAATAATATTTGTCCTTATCTGGAATGCTGTCCCATTGCTCTTTGCTTAATTCATAGACTTTGCCTTTTTCGAATATTACTCCTTTAGGAGTCATATATTTTGCGGCTTTTACTAATATTTTCTTCATATTTCACCTCTCTTATTTGCAATAAGCTATTTTTTCAGTCAATACATAATTGAAATCAACTTTTGCAGTCATTGTGATTTCAACTCTTCTTGCTCGAGGTTTAAATTCTCTGTAATAGCTAATTTCACGACCAAATCCTATCGCAAGATTATCCAATGTAGTCAATATAACTGTCCCATAAGGCAATTTTGGTACTCTTATCAATGGGATGCCTTCAAATGTTGCATTTGGTTTTTCAACGACATAATTATCACCAAGTGCAGTAGATCTGGAAGCTAATTGTCTACGATATTCTGAATCTACTCTGCGGCTTACTAAAAATACTAAATCAGGTTCGTCTTGATATTTATCAGGTAATAAATCCAGTACATTTGGGAATACAGTTTTTAACCAGTCTGTATTTTCTTCACGAGAATAATATTGTTTGTTTGGATCGCTATCAAGCAACTTTATAATACCATCATTCATCGACAAGAATACATAATCTGGATCAGTAGGACTCGTTGCGGTATCGCAATTAAATAATGCATCAACCAAATCATTGCCAACTTGCTTAGCTGCCATTTCAGTTATTTTCTGTTCGACAGCTTCTTTCTCAATGTTTTCTTCTAACCATCTTAACGAAACGTTAATTGGCAGCATGATTTCCTCTGGTGTAAGAGTGCGTTTACCTACAATTACACCACGAAGTTTATCATCAGCTGGTTCTGTATCTTCTGCAGGTTTGTGCAGCAATCTACTGCCGAGCCCAATATTATCTAAATCTCTGGCTCGTCCGATATTGCGTTCAACTCTTATTCTGCTTAAAAATGCAGATTGGTCAACGACGGTATCAATAAACGCAGTTGATTGTTCAGTATTTAATAATCCTTGTGTATTACCAGTAGTAATACCAGCCTTTTCGAGTAATGCAAATAATTCTTGTTCGTTCATTTTTATTCTTCTCCTTTTTGTTAAAAAATTTTAGGATAACCAGCTTATATGAGCTTTATTTTCTTTCTTAATTTGCTCAGATTTTTCTTGCCGACTTCCAGGAGTTTGCTTTTCTATTTTCTCCAATCTTTCGGTCAGCTCTGTATTTGCTTTTTCGAGTGATTCGATTTTTTCTTTTTGTGTTCTCTCAAGAGATTCGATTCTCTCATTCAAAGGCTTCAGTGCTTCTTCAATTGATTTTTTAAGTTCTTCTTGTGTCATTTCTACCTCTTCATTTTTGTTAATTGATTTATTTAGGTCAATGCTTTCAATTGCTGAGATAAATTGTTTTGCATTTTCGATTAATGCATTTTTTTTATCTGTAATATTTTCGTCTTGCATTACATTCCAGTTTGCATTTGATAATGCAGCTAAGTGAGTTTCAAATATTCTTTGCTTTATTTGATTATTGAGTTCATCATTAAAATCCTTACTCAATCCAATAACCGATTTTATTAATTCGATAAACTCATTAAAAGCTGATTTAACTGTTTTACTCATATCTGATTTCTCCAGTTTTTTGTCGATTTGCTCAATTAATTTGCCTGCGGCATTAAAGATTTCATCAGCCCCTTGTTGTCCAGCTCTCTGACGTATTGCGATTAATCCTGCTCTATCTACATTCTCAAAATCAGAAGTATAGATATAACCGTACGCACCTTTTATGTCTTTGTCTTTATCGGGGTCAATCCCAAGATGCCATTTTGCAAAATCTTCAATGCTATTATTCTCGATGTATTTATTTTCTTCGGCGGCGGAAGGAGGAGACCATTTGCTTGAATCAATAATTTTACCTTTAGAAATTAAATTCGATGCATGTTTAACTGCACTTCGATTTAATTGTGTGACAGATTTTTCAATTACTTCAACTCTCGCAAATCCTGCTAAGCTTAATCCAGTAATTTCACCTTTCTTTATTTGCTGCCATGTTTCATCATTTTCAACTTTAATCCCCACAGCCCAAGAACCAATTGGACTGTCGGGGAATAGGGAATCATTTTCTTTAGTAATCCAACTTTCAGCAACAAAACCTTCATCAGCTTTATAATCATGCCCTTTATCCACGTTTTTAGTTATTCCTCTCTTCATGAAATTATATGCAGCTTTCTCAATTGTTTCTGCATCCGCAGTATCGCCATGCGCATCAACCTCTCCAGGACTATACACAATTGCATAAACAATTCTTTTATCATCATCAACTTTTTTTAACTCAACAAATTTTTCCATAACAGGATTTTCGTCGTAATCTGCAGACTTGTAAATAATAGTCTTGCGATTTGCCCCTTTGTGGACAAGTGATAAAAACTCAATATCAATTTCTTTAAGTATTCGTTTTGGCTTTTGCATTTTTCTTTCTTTTTTTTTGTGTGAAAAATAAAAGAGAGGGAAGTATTAATCATTACACTTTTTGGTGTAATAATATGATTTGATAAGAAGGGGAGAAGTGGATTTAAAATTTCATTATGCCTCGTGCAAATTTAAGTTTCAAGTATTTGCCCCCGGAATTCTCAATTTCTGTTAGATATTTTTCTAATTCTTCGATTTTTTTATGCATAATTTTATTTTTCACAAAATCGTAAAGTGCATGTTTATCTTGCTTAGCAAACAATACTTGCAATTTATCGTCCGCAAGTAACAAGTAAACATCTGCTTGCGCACTTCTTATTATATCTTTTAATTCCTCACTTTCCGAGACCGAATTTAATATCATTGTCTTAAGTCTGCTTATTTCTGCTTTATCAAGTTGCTCATAATTATTTACTTTCGCTTTCAAAATATCTTCTGCTTGCTGTCTATTATCTGCCCTAAGTAAATTTCTGTCTATTTCTTCTTTGTATGCCATAACCGTTGTTGTTCTGCAATGGAAATGATAGGGAGGGAGTCCAATTCCAGAAGGCAATTCGTCTGTTTCTTTATGATAAATTTTACTCAGTATTTCCTTTGTGGTGAACCACTTAGAATATTTTTTCGCTTCTTCTGGAGTTCTGGCATTTAGAATCTTGTTTCTCTGCTCAATTAATTTGTTTACTTTTATAACTCGTCCATTAAGTTCACGGCAGATTAAAGAAGTGCGAGAATCTAAAACTGCATGGATTTTTATATATTCTATTCCAGCCCGCTCGTATGCATCAACATGCGCAAATTCTCTCGTTTGTGTAATCACATGATTTGCAAATCCCTCAAAATAATTTAATATACTGCCACGATAACCTTCTGGTTTTTCGAATTTATCTTTCAGCATTTCTTTAAGATATTTCCCCGCAGCTTGTCGATTCATTCCTTCAAGCAATATTTTCTTGAAATACTCATCCAAGTCTTTACCGATTTTCTCAGCAATCTGTTCTTTATAATAGTTCCCAATCCAATAAGAATGATTTTGTTCAAGCCAATTAAGAACTTGTTTTGATATTTGATTAAAACTATATTCAATATTGATGTCAGAGAGAGCCTTGCTGTAAGTTTCTCGTCTTATTTCGTTCATCTTTGCTTCAAGCAATGCGGCAAAATTTACACCTAATCTTTTCTCGAGCCTGTTCATTAATTCTTTTTTATCTTCTTCGCTAATCAATCCTTCGCTGTTAATAAACTCATCTATTGCTTCCTCAATTGCAACTCTTTGATTTTCAAACCAAGTCTCACTCATTATTTTCATTAACTTATTTGCTAATATTTCATACTTATCAGCTTTCAGCACAAGACAAATAATATCATCAATAACCTCTATTGATTTTTGTTTATAGTTCATAATCTTAACCAATACTCTTTTTCAATATATCTCTAAATTTTATTAATGCTGTTAACAACTCGGTACCTTCTTCTATCTTCATTATTTTTTCTAATGTCTCATTTTTGTTCGCATCGTTTTTAACATTTATCTCTTTATCCTTGCGTGGCGGATAACCTTGTTCTTCTCTAATCTCATCAGATGTTAATGGTTTGCGTCCGTATTCATCAACTATTTGCATAATCTTGTAATAATAATCAGCATCTTCTACAGCGTCGGAGATGTCGAATGTATCGAATTTAATTTTCCACTTCTTGTTTTCTGGAAAAGCATTACTCAATACGAGTTCGTTTAATATATATTCAAGCATCATCTGGCGAGGCAGGATTGTAAGGTCTCTAAACATTCTCATTTGCTCTTTCATTTCCCCAGTTCCGCCAAGCTGCGATGCATTCATAATTCCTACTAATCTTGGAGGGACTCCATGAGCCGCAATAATTTCCTCTTTGTTGTCTTGTCTTAGCAATCTGTAACTTGCTTCTTTTATTTCGCTCGCAATTTTTTCAATTTTAATATCCACTTCATTTTTTGTTGCGTCTGGTAATTGTAGCAATAATGACTTACCAGCGTTATCAACACCTTTGAAATTCTGTTTAAAGAAATCACGAATATTTTTTTCTGTAGTATCTCCGAAAGCTGCACCTATTACAGTAATTATTGACTCAATTACCATATTATTATCAAATCGATTTATATTAAATCTTGTAGCACTGTAATCCAAAACCATAGCTGCAAGTGCTGGCAAGTATTCTGGGACTCCATACCAGTCATCAAGCGGGGAATAGTTCTTCCAAATTATATATTCATTTTCATTCAGGTTTTCTCGCTTGCTAAATTCCCAGAATCGGGTTGCCTTTCCATCTACTTTCTGGATTAAATTTATAATTCTTTTATTGTTATAATATTCACGCTTCAATACACAATTTTTCATTGGCAAATGATAGACTTCTGAGATTAAACCTTTCTTATTTCTCACAATTTCAAGTGCGGCGTTACCATAAATTTCATAATCGAGACAGAAATTAAATAACGAAAGAGCGATAGGTTGCCCAGCATAACTCGAGTGAGATTTAAGCCAATCCATAATATCGTTATAAGTTTTATCTGGAGTTTTATCTGTGTCATCAGTGAAAAGATTGAAACCTAATAAGCATGTTAAAGCAGCTTTAACTCGCATTGCTCTTTGATGGTATGTATTCATCTTATACAGGTTTAGCAATTGCGAGAAAGGATAAATAGGAGCTATTTCAATTGCAGAATTAGTTCCTGTTTTAATTTGTTTGCTTTCTTTCTCTATCGGCGTTGGCTCGGTTAATTTAATTAGTTCATTGTCTCTAACCGATTCAGACTTAATGATTATTGATTGCACTTCTTTTGCCATTTTCTACCTCGTTAAAAGTATAAAATAAATTTTCTTTTAATATCGTCTTTAATAATAATGCTAATGCCAAAGCTTCGGAGTAAAAGCTCAACATCTTTTAAATCGCATAATTCTAAAACCTCATCATAATCTATTACAGCAATTGGATTTTCTTTATCATTTTTAGCTTTTTCAATTCTCTTTTTAATTGAGTTTAATATTTCTTGGTTCATTTTATTAGTCGTTAATAAATTTTAGAAATTATTTTGGGAATAATATTTCTTCCAGTGCGAACCCAATTCCAATATACTGCAGCATCACCTTTATTAGGCGAATGTCCAAGTCTTTTCTTTATCTCTTCTTTGCTCTCAACTACAATTTTACCATTCTTAATTTCAAATTTTGGCGTGACTAAATCTGCAATCAGTTCTTCATCTGGGGGCAAGGCAATTAAATTAAGTCTTAAATCTTCTCTCATTTGCCACCACATCTGAGAGCGTAAATTGTTAAAATCTTCTTCGCCTGAATGTCTGACTGGAGATTCGCTGCCTTTCAAGTTTATTATTTTCCTTCCAATTTCTTTTAATGCATTAACTGTTCCAGCTCCTACGCCAACTCCATCAACTCCGACATAATTATCATTTATTTTTTTTTCTTTCATGATTAAATAAACATCACGCTTGCCTAATTGATTTGCATCTGGGCATTGAAAATCTTCTACTTTTAATAAAACATTCCCTTTGCCTAATGCAATTGCGGCTTTATCACCAGCTTCGCTGTCTGCAACATCAACTCCGAGTGCATATTCTCCATTAACATTATACTCAACTGGAGCTTTAATTTCATTATATCTTGATATTGCTGCATGAACCCATTCAAGTTTGATTAATGCATCTTTGGCTTGCGAAGGTGATATCCCTCTGGTTCGTGATAAGGTCAATGGGTGGTCTTTGCCATATTTAGAAATGATTCTGTTAATCCCAATTTTTGAGGTTGCGCCTGGAATAAATTCAGGATTATTCAGCACGACATTCGGATGGTCGTAAGCACTAATTCGTATATGTTCAACATTATCTTGCATACAAAATCGATGTAAATTATCAAGTTGATGATCAGGGTTCCCGAGTGCAAGTATAATGTTATGCGGAGCCGTGCAGGTGGTTTGGAATGCATTTATAATTGGAAGAGGAATACCTGGAGTTTCTTCTAAGATAATTAGCATGTGTTCTGCGTGAAATCCCTGCGCTTTAGTTGCGACCTCTTCGTCAACATGAACCCCAGCTACAAATCCGACAGCAATCCAATCGTCTCGCCCCGGATTCATTCGCAATTTCAAAGTCATTAATTCGCCTTGTCTAAATTGGTTATAAAGTTTTGCGATTTCTTTCCAGACATGTAATGATAATTGTTCTTGCTTTGGGGCGGTAGTTACTACAATTGAATTTTCATAACAATAAAGGAACCAATAAGTGATTAATGCTGCGAGAAATGTTTTGCCAGTGCCTGTCGCAGATTCAACTCCAACCCATTTGGATTGCATAATACATTCTAAAATTTTCATCATTGGGTTGGGAGTTCCGTCCCAGAGGTGGTTGTTATATTCTTCGTTTAAGTTCCAGTCAATAGTTTCTGGTTTTATTCCTAATACGTCTCTGAAAAATTCAAGTGGGCGTGTTTGATAGTAAAGGCGTTTATTAAGTGCTTTGCGTCTGCGTTCTTCTTCCTCAATGCTTATCAACAATTCAATATTGCTTAATTCAAAACTCATTGTATTAATCCAAGCTGTCTTAAGTAATCTGTGATAAGCTCTCTTTTCGCAATTTTTCTTTTTAATTCTTGAAGCTGTTCATCGGTTAATTTAGACAAGTCAATGTTGTAATTTACATTTTCGTTTACAATGTTTTGCTTTTCAACATAACCACGCTCACGCCCTAAAGTCTTCAGCACAAGTGCAATCATTGTCTCACTGCCTTCTTCAACTTTGCTGACTAATTTACTTTCTGCCAAATCAACAATTTTTTCTCTCTCGTCCTTAATCATTTGCGCAATCTCTTCATCTTTTTGCAACCAATTATATATAGTCATTCTTTCACAACCTAATCTTTCTGCTATTATTGTAATATTGCCATAACTATTTCTAATCGCTTTTATAATAGCAGGCTTATGCAACCGCTTTCCTTTTGCTGCGAATGTCAATCTGCGTCTATCTTTCTTTTTTGCCATTTTGATACAAAATTTTTTTTAAGTTCCTCTCGCTTAAGTGTTGTGCTTCTCCGTTATAATAAACATAAGGCTCTTTGAGTAAGAGCTCACGAGCCTTTTTAGCAGAATATCCTTTCTTGCGTAGTTGTGAATATTTATTTCGCAATTCTGCATTGCGAATAGAGATTTTATTAATGAGTCCTTTATCAATCAATACTTTAAGAATTGTTTTACCTATTGTTTTTACTAAATCTTCCAAGCAAACCTCAAATGCTATGAGTAATTATATAAACAATCAAAGTTTATTTCATTACACTTTTACGTGTAATATTTTTATTCCATTTTTTCAATTTATACTTGATTACATCTTCCTTTCTTGCGTATCTTAATTCCCCATTTACATCTATCATTTCGTATTCATTCGCTATCGGGTCGTAAGTTGCGCCCGGATAATAACAATCCTTGTATTTCTGCATTAATTCCTGTGCGGTATAGACTCCATTTTCATACTCCTTTTGCTTAGGTTTAATATTTCCATTTTCATCAATTGCATCTGCTAATGTTCTAAAATTTCTAAAATTTCTAAGCTTAGCCTCTTTCATAATTCCGAGCGTTTTAAATTCACCAAATTTGCGTATTAACTCATCGACAAATTCACGCTCTGGGATAGTTGGACTTCTTCCATAGCTGCGGATAAAGATTTCATAAGCTGGGTCTTTGTTGTTATGAGTTTCTGTTTGCAAATCTGAGGAATTTTGTTCAAAAATTTGCGAGCGTGGTTTATTTAAAATCTCACTCTCATTTAATTTCTTTTCTTTTCTTTTCTTTTCCTTTCTTTTCTTTTCCCCGTTTTTGCTTGCAGAAACTTCAGTTAAACTGGGTTTCTGCATGCAGAAACTCTCTTCAGCGGGGGTTTCTGTATGCAATAACTCATTTTTAGGTTGTAAAACAGGTTTTTCAGGTAGCTTTGTTTTGCGTCTTTTGAATGCATCTTTTACATTATCTACAAGGTTTTGGCACCAAATAATTCTGCCATTAAACCACAATTCTTTATCAATTGCATCTAAATCTGCAAGAGTATTAAGGATATTGTTAGCAGTTTCCTCGTTTACACGGGTTTTTGCAAGCAGAAACTCCCAATCAGAAACATTATTGCAGTCATAAAACATACCTTCTGCGTTACCAAGCAGCTCTAAAATTTTAAACCAAAATGCATATCCGTCGTTCCCATAACGACTTTCAATTACGAACATAGTTTTGCCGTGATGGGTGGAGTGAGGGAAATAGTTTATAGTTGATTTTTGAGGTCTGCTCATGATATCACCGTGATTTTATTAAATACCTTTCACTGGTTCATGTACGACTGGATGATACTTATTGCCTTCGTCGTCAGAACTATAAACAACAAGCATATTTAATGCTTCAGGATTTTCTTCGATAAATTTGTTCAAATTTTCCATGAATTCTTTAAGTGTCATTGGTCACCTCATTTTAGCTTATCACTGTTATTTTTATTTCTGGATGAATTATTTTGAATATGCTTTCAAAAAGTCGAAATTTAAGCTTCCATAATTCCATTCTTGCTCCCTTTATCTCTACATACTCAAGTGTGTTATCGTTATGTGTTATAACAAAATCTATGTAATAATTGCAAATGTGGGTAAATGATTTACCGCTTTCTTTTAATTTTATTGCTGGGATATCCGTTAAAATAGGTCTATTATCACTTAGTACATTTATTTCTATCTTAACCTGTCTCTGCCAGGCTTTTATTTCTCCAGCTGCTTTTCTTAAATCTAATTCTTTAGCATATTCAGCTTCCCAGCCGCTGTGATATTTAATGCCGTTATAAACTGTTTTCTTATGTTTATAAAGTCTTGCTTTCTTTTCTGTATATAATCGTCTGTATTCATCTGGATTAATTAAATCAGGTAAATTTTCTGGGCTAAATTTAACTTTATTCTTTCCATTGCTTATTAATTCACAGGAGGCAATCAATTCATAATTCTTGCTCACTATTTTATTTCCTTCTCATTTTCTAATGAACAAAATTTCGTTCTTTATCTACTAATGCCTTAATAATATTTTCTCTGTCTTCACCGCCAAATGCATCAAGTCTTGCTTTATTTTCCTTTTTGAATTTCCTTAATTCATCTATGCTGCTTATAGACTGTATTGCATTAATAATTTGTTTTGGATTTTCCCAATCTTCAGCCGATAGAGTTATGTTTTTATTTTCATTAACTATTTCTGCTTTTTCAACTTCTCGTTTCTCAGATATAGGCTCAGGTTTATTTGACTTGTCATTTGATTCTTTTGTCTCACTTCCATTTTCATCTTGTAGTGATTTAGGGAAAGCATCATTAATACTATGATAACCCTCTTCAATTCCTTTCAATGCTCCGCTTATTAACAATATTTTGTCTATATCCCAGCTTGAAGCTTTACCAAAGTTTCTTTCAATCAGTTCCTTAGCAACATTTAATCTCTCTGCTCTCTTAATTAGCATTTCTCTTGCTTTATCAATGCCGTTCTTTTTAATATACTCTTCAAGTTTCTTGCGATATCCTTCTTTAGCTCTCTTTAATCCTGCTTCAATCACATAATTAGGCAATGCATTCAATATTACATTTCGCATTGCTTTTGAAGTGCCGATTTGGAATACTATTTCATCATTTCTTTCTTTCTCATAAATCGGATTGCCTTTTTTATTTTTAAGTATTTTCTTTTTTAATATGTAAGGTCGTGATAGATTAAATCCAGTTTCAAAATCAACAAAATCACCTATCAATACATATTTATCGCCTAAGTCAAATGGTCTAACTTCTACGGCATTATTTCCCCAATTTCTTGCAAGTATTAATGCTCCGTTTATTCCAACGCCCTCAATATATTTATCACCTTGAGGATAAGAATAATAAAAATCTTCTCCCGATATCGCAGCTTCCTGTTCAACTTTTTGTATTATATCTGTTAATTCTCGTTTCTTAATGACTTGCACAGCGGTTTGATATCTTGTCTTTGTTTGCACAAGCCCCTGAACTCTTAAAAGTTCAGCTGCATTTAATGATTCTTCTTTTACTTCTTCTACTTGAATTTCTAAAGCTTCATTATTGTTGTTATTCATTTTAATACTCCTTTTAATCTTTTATTTTGCCGCCAAACTTTTTCTCGCATTCTGCATAAAATTTGCAGAATCGTTTTGAACACAGGTAAGAACTTCTGTTAGGAATAAATATCCCCTTACTTATCGCATCTCCTACAACCTGAAACATTTTAAGAAAATGTTCTTTATCAACATTAACTGCTATGTGCCTTATTTCTGTAGTATCTCTCTTCAAAAAATCAATTCTTGCATGATCTACTTTATGCCCAGCTGCTTCTTCTAAAATCACATAAGCAGAAATTTGTCTTTGGTAACCTATTGGGATTGTGCCATTTACTTTTTTAGAAGTTGTTTTGTGGTCAATTATTTGATTGTCAATATCATATAAATCAATTGTCCCTGTTAATCCATAATCATAATTTTTTAATTTTACTTTTATCTTTTGCTCAACTGCGGCAGGAATTATTCTCGGTGAAACTTCTCTTTGATATTTCTCAATTAATTTTATTCCTTGATCTTTAATCACACCTGGCTTTTCTTCTATTAAATCTATCTTATCTACATTTTCAAATTCTCGCTCAAAAGTTTCGGAGAATATTTGTTTAGCTTCTTCAACTTCTAAATCTTTTTTCGTTTCAATTTTATATGCAAAATTTTCTTGCAAAGTTTTGTGTATTGAAGTGCCAAAGGCTAAATGAGCTTTATTTGGCACTTCTAATTTTTCAATCTCTTGAAAATAAAATTTAGCACCGCATTCAAGATATGTGTTTATGCCAGTTGGTCTTAAATATGTAATATCTTCTATTACCATTTTTATACTACAGTCTCCTCAAATGTAAATTCAACTCCGGGTATAGTTGATTTAGCTTCATAATCATACTTCATTCTTTCGGCTCTAATTTTTTTCTCATCAACTGTCAAATACTCTCTTGGAATTTTGCTTTCATCTACAATTCTAAAAGTTTTTGTTCTCCGTGTAGTAACCTTTGATGAATTCAATTGCGAAATTTTATGAGTTTGTGGGATTACTTCGGGAATGATTGGAATTTCTTCTCTTCCTTCTTTTATTGCTTTTTCAATGGCTTCTTCTTCTAACCGCCTGCGTTCTTCTTCTGCTTTTCTTCTTGCTTCTTCCTCAGTTTTCTTTTTGAATTCTAATACTTCTTTCTCGAGTCTTTTTAATTCATCTTCATACATTTCAGGGATTGCTTTGAAAAAAGCATCGACTTCAGCTTTCTTATCTACTAATGGCTGGACAATTTTTTTGCGCAGATTGTTTATTTCTTTTGTTATTCTTTTATAATTGGAAATGTAATTAGCTGCAATTAAAATATCTGAGGCTGTAATTACTACTACATCCGAGCTTTCGTTGATTGCTTTTTCGATATTATTTTTTAATTCAAGATAAGCTTCGCTGTGCTTTAAAGCAGTAACTATATCAGGCAGATTAATTTCTGCAATCTCTATTTCGAACATATTCCCTCCTATTTAATTTAGTTTTGTGAATGAATTTATTCTTTCTGCTGCTACTGAATTTCTCAATCTTTCGCTGAGCACAATAGAAGTGATGATTAATTTCACTAATGCTCTTTCTTCGCTATTTAAGATTGGATTATATTTTTCAAACTCTCTTAATCTTTCTTCGATTAAAGGCTGGATTTTTGTTTTTAAGTTTTTGTTTGTGGTTGTCATTTTTTTTAACCTAATATTTTATCAAATAAACTTTCTACATATCTTATTTGTGCTTGTGTTAGTTCATAGCCCTGTTTTATTAATCTTTCCATATCATCAACAAATTTTTCATGTTTCCCTTCTGCATCTATCAATCTCAAATCTCCAATATTTTCCTTTATGTATTTTATCTTAAACATCAATCCGTCTCTCCTTGCTTTCTTACTCAATAAATCCTTCCCAGATAAATTTGTATTTGAATAATCCATTTTATTTACTCCCATTTATAATAACCCCTACGGGGTGAGGGCAACCCCATAGGGGCCGGAGGGTTACCTGCTACTGCAGGAGATCATAATCATAAATTATTTGTTTAATATATTTCTCAAGCTCTTCACTATGTTGAGAACTAATTAAATCAAATAATACTTCCAGCAAATTCTTCTTGTTCTTATAAGTGTTTTTAATTCCAACTATTACTGCTTCCCAGAATTCCGGATCGTCGAATGCATTTTCAATCATCCAGTCTTCTGCTGTTTCAATTGCTTCTTGCATTGACAATTCATTTATTCTTTCTCGTCTATCGTCAAGATATTCTTCTAAACTTTCACCGTGCGAATCCGCCCAGCGGTCTAATTCAATTCTCATTTTCCCCTCCATTATTATTTATATGAAACCCTTTTTTGTCTTCATAACCTAATGGTGCTTTCTTGATTGAAATAATCATCCATAATGCAAATGCAACAAGATATATCATCAATAGTGTAATCATTACACTTTTAAGTTGTCATTAATTTTTTTTAGCATAATGTCGCAAACAACAATTATTGTGAAGCAAGCCACTGCAGAAACTATTGCTGCTGTTACTTCATTATAGCCAATAAATATTCCGGTTAGGAAAGCAGATATTATTGCAGCAACAATCCATGCGTGAATTTTATTAAGCAGGTATATTGCATCCTTAATCATATAACCCCCAGGTAGTTTAATAAAAAGTATAAGTTTATTAATAAACCTAAATTGATGTAGATTGTTAATAATCGTTGTTTAATTTTCATATAACTTTCCTTTTAAATATTCTTGCAGCAATCTCTTCTGCTGTTTCAATACCTTCTAAATCTTGTTCTGTAATTGTAGCTTTGCTGTTTTGATACTCTATAACATCACTTATTCTAAATCTGTATCTTTTAACCACTTAATTTCTAATCCATACTTTTCAAGTGTTTCATTTACAAATTTTTGGTCTTCATTAAGCATCCAGAATTTTTCTGTATATGTCGAATTTTTACCGTTCATGTCTCGAGATTTCCTCGATTACAATGTTTATGTTAAAATCAAAAAAAGAGTAAACTATGGAAGATGTATTTGTGTTTTCTTTAAATATGAACAGCTTTAATATTGGTATCTCTGGCAAAAGATATGTTGCTGTCATCATCACCTCGTACTGCGAATTCTTAATTCTTAATTGATACTTGATTTAATTTTTCTTTTTGAGGTATGATGACAAGCGCATCTTTTCCTTCGATAAAGGTTCTGTATATTTCTAATACGTCACCTGGTTTTATTTTATTATCAGTTATAAATACAGATGGGATACCTATTACAGAACCTCTTAAACCTCTTTTACCGACTTTGTATTGTTTTATTTTTACTAACATATTAACACCTAATATTGTTGTTCTTGTAATGCAAGATAATACATAATAATACATTTGTCAAGCAAAAAAAATTATTTTGTATCATTTTCTCTTAAGTTGTTTGTTTACAATAATTTATGGACGTACTATTTTTTAATACAATGAATTGGAAAGATTTAATAGAAAGTTTGTTGAGAGATTTTAGGCTTAGCGAATATCAATTATCTTCTATTACGGGCATCACTCAACCTACAATACATAGAATTAGGAATGGAGTTACAGAAACTCCTACTCAAAATACAATTAAATTATTAGAACAAGGTTTGAAAATTAAAATTGATGATAGTGATCCTGAAAATATAACTTATAAAAAGCTTGTGCCAGAAATAGAATGGGAAAAAGTAGAGGGCGTTAAGATATATGAGTTTCCTATTATAACAAAAGTTTATGCGGGGGCTTCGCCAAATATGTTCATAAGCGAAAACATAATTGATTATATTGCGCTTCCTTATGGGAGGGGGTTAAATATATTGCCCCAGTTGTATTTTTCATATTCGCCAATAAAAAAGCCTCTTTTACCTCCCATCTCCACGGACTCTCTGTCCATATCGTCCATAAATTTGTAGATGAGGGCAATGGTAATCTGCTCCACCTGACTCTTTGGGTCTGGTACCTTTCCTACCAGTATATCCCGGGCGGTGTCGATTCGTCGTTTGGTTTCAGAATCAAGCATGGGTTTTTATGGTTTAATTTTTGTTTGTTGAATTCTCCCAACTCGCAGAGAGATGTAAAATTATGGGTTAAATTTACATCAGAAATTTTTTGTTTCAAATAGGCTTTGAAATTTAAGATAAACGAGATATCTCTTATCCGAGGAAGTTTGACAATCTTTTCTGCATAGAAACCAATTTTCTGTGTATGTGCTTAGTCTCTTTTGGGCAGAGAGTAAAGGTATTTGGAATTGAAAGCCTCGTTTGTGAAAAGTATTAGATTTTAATCCACCAACTGTCTGATTGCTAATATCTCTGAAATTGAATTTTACGCTTCCAATCAATACTGCACTGTTATAGCTTATACATAATATTATGATGTGTTTTAAGTTAAAAGCTTTTTAAGAATAACTTCCCGGAATCATCTATATCATTTAATTCTAAACAAATATCGTCATTAGAAATAATATTTTTTTGGCCTTCCGGTAAATCAGAATCAATTAAGGTCAGAATGTATTGTATATCGTATTTACTACAAATACTTTTTATTAAATTGACATATCTTATCTTAATTCTGTCGTCTAATCCTTCTAATACACCATCATGATATACAAATTTATAAAATAATTTATTAGAATAATTAATTAACAATGCTAAATCGAATGCAACACAAAGTAATTTTTTATAAGTTGTTCCATGTGCCTCTGATGTTTTTATTAAATCATTTGGATTTTGGTAGTCAGCTGCGAATTCAACATTACCTTGATTATTTAATTTTAATGAAATAAGTGCATTTGTATTTATTATTTCTTTTATTATAGAATTAAATATTTTATTGAGATCTGAATGTTTTCTTGTATTTAATTCATTTTTTAATTCTTCAATTTTTGTTTTAACTAGCTCTTTCTTTTTATCTATTTTATTCTCAATAATTAAAGAATTGTCAATAGCTTTAAGTTTGTTCTTTATTATTTCAATTTCAACCTCAATATTTGTTAGTTTCTTCTGATAATCTTTGAATTTTTGATAACTGTCTTTTTCTGTTAATATTTTTAATAGATTACTCTTTTCATTTTCCGCAACTTCGATTTCTTTATTAATAGTAGCGAGCACAGATTCTAATTCCTCTAAATTTTCTGTAAGATATTTTTTCCTCTCTTCTGTAATAGCCTTTTGAAAATTAATTAAATCTTCATATTTCTTTTTTAATTTACTTGGAAAGTATGTATTTAATTCTTCAAATAATAAATCTATTTCGTTTACATCAATTTCATCAATTGTATTAGACAGAGTTTTTTTAATTTTATTTATTTCAAATGAAATTCTGTATCTATCAGAATTCAGAGCTTGAAGTCTATTATCAATATTTTCAACAATAATTTTATTGGTTTCTAAATCTTCTTTGTAAAAATTAAAAACATCAATTAATCTTTTTACTTCGTTCAATTCATTTTGTTTAATATCTAACAAACCTTCGAGTCTGTCTTTTTCCGTTGTATCAACTTGTGCTTCATTTTTTAAAACTTGTACTTTCTTTTTTAATTCTTCAATATCTTCTTCTATTTCAAGTTTTTCTCTTATCAAATCTCCATTAAACCCCAATAGTTCAAAAACAAAAGGCTTCCAATCTTTATCTTTTCCTTTAAATTTATTCAATTTAAAAACATCCAAATAATCTTGTTGAGTTCTAAGAAAGTAAGTAATAGATTTTCGAAAGTTCCAATTAGTCAACACATTAAAATCTAAATATTTATTAAGTTGTTCTTTTGCTTTATCTATGGGTAAATCTTCAAAATCCCAGTCAAGATTAGTCGTAAAAGTTTCTAATTTACTAGTAAGTAATTTGAAAGAAATTTTTGTGGGTGAATCAACACTTCGTCTTATAATTAAAAACTTACCACTGTTTAATTTAAACTCACCATAAAAAACTTGACCGACAAATAAATCATTTCCAAATAATTTATCTCTTTTTTTATCAATTTTGGAAAGAAGCAAAAAATCTATTACTCTTAGTAACGAGGTTTTGCCTAAATTATGAGTGTCTTTTTTCTTATTGCTTCTTATATAAGCTATTACAACATTGAATTGTTCATTAAATTCAATGTTCTTAAAATTCTTATTTGCGTATATTTTGCTTATTTTCATTGTATTCGTTATGTATCAATAATATAGCATCCAATTCCTTAATATATTCAATTTTATTTAAAGCATATAAAAATATTAGTGCTTCATTGATATTATTTTTTACTTTATGTCCTAAATCTGCAACGAGCATTTCTATCAAATCATTAATCTTAATTATGTTTTCTCGTTTTAAATATCTGATAATTTTATTTGATAAATATAAAACAGAATATTTAATGTCTGTATGTTTTGTAGGTGTGATCATATTATTCGTTTTTTCCTATATCACAATTATAATACATAAAACTATTTTATACAAATGGTTTAAAATTAACTCGAATTTTTCATATTCATCTCTATGAATTGTAATTTCTTCGTTTAAGTCATAAATAGTATTTTCATATTTGTTCAATAATTCTTTATTAATGGGGTCACTCAGAAATTCTCTTATTTGTTTATAACTTTTCAAAAAAAATGAGAAATTTTTACAGTTAACATGAGAAAAACGGATATTTAGGGTTTAATAGAAATAGACAAAATGTCAGACCTATTCTGAAATTGTATTTATGTAAATATTAATTTTTGCGATTCAGCGAATCCATGCAAATTACCAAGCACAACATCACGCACATCTTCGTAAGCCTGGACATAAGTTGCCCCTATGCGGCGTGATTTTTCCCAAACTTTAATCTGGCTATTATCATTCAGCCAATCGATTTGATACGGCAGAAAATATTTTTCTTTTTTGTCCATTAAATTATATTTATTACCTGTGGAACAAAATTTGACGGCATAGTATAATTTATAACTAATTTTGGGTCATTATCGACACCCGTAAAATCTGCTGTATATAACCCGAGATTATAATAATCAGAACCTGATACCCAATTATTATAACTTCCTCTAATAAATAATTTTGTAATACCCCCTTTTGTTATTCTATTAGAGTTAAGCGCCCAAAAACAATATTGAAATGGAGAGCCAATGGACAAAAAAGTATCATAGCTCTCTGTCAACGAAGTATTAACGGTTTTCCAGTCTGATAATACAAAATCTTTAGTAACCGATGGATTCCAAGGACAACTACCCAAAACCTCACTATCAGCTAAATCTCCATCTCCACTATAACTCAATGAAATTAAATAAACATAAATATTTTGCGAATTTAGAATATAATTTTGTTCAATTGAAGAAGTATCAAATGTTAGCCCTAATCCAGACATATAAGAATAATAACCGAAGCCAGAATTATCTTCAGTTAAACCAATATATGCAATATTGCTTGAATTATTCACTGATGTTGCATTATACCAAAATATTTCGTAGTATCTTCTTATACTATATACTTCAAAGAAACCATCCCCAGTTGTAGTTTCTGGGTCTGCATCTGGATAAACCGTTAGAGTATCAAATCCAAAACTAAATTGTAGAGCTATGGTACGCTGAATTATATAATCAAGAATATGTAAAGCCCACCAAAAAGGTCTAAATGCATAGTAAATCCTCTTGCTGAATTTATTATGAGTTCTAAAATCGCTTCGATATATATTATTTCCTAATGCAACTCTATATGAATGTGGCTCAATTTTATCAATGTATTCATTAAAGCTACAATCCTTATGAATTCGCAAAACCCATCTGAACCAATATTTTAATAACCAATGATTAAGTAACCATATCAAAATCTTCTGATGCCTTTCAAACCATTCTTTATTAAAATAATTAAAATAACCAATATTCTTATGCCCAAATTTTTTAATGTGCCTCTTAAATTTCCATTCGCGATATTTGTTTAATAAATACATTCTGGTATTACCTCATCTTCAGGTTGTTTGTTCTCTAATAATAGATTATATAATTCTTTATTAATTTCTGTTTCAGTTGCATTATTAGGCACAAAAATTACCAAAGCCTCACCAAATTTCTCATCTCGCACATAAACATTTTTTTGTTTGTTCTTTTCGTCAACAATATTATCATAATGTCCTCGATACATATATGCAGTAACTTCAATTACATTATCAAATTGAATTGATTCAATATTCTTTATTGATACTATTTTGAAATCTACATAACTCATTTTTCATACTTCTTTATATATCTTTCTAATTCATTTTTAGGCAAATCTTTTTTCGAAATAATTTTTATAATTTTTTCTTTACGGTTTTTATCCTTTATATTTTTACTTAATTTCTTCATTTATTACCTTATGGGTTTTGGAAGGATAAGACAACTCCTAAGCCCTTAGCACCAGTCCCTGCTTCATCAACATCTATTGCTATTAAGTCTCCTGTTATTACATCATCATAATTTGTATTAATAACAGGCGGTGTGGTTGCAGTTAAACTTGTTTTCTCATTAACATCAATTGTTATCGAGGTAGATAACATATCTACATTATCAGTTACATTTCTTATCATAATTGTAGGAGTTCCCGAAGTTGATACAGTTGTTACAAAAGCTTCTACATCTACTAAGTTCATACCATTCAGTTCTTCGGGTATCATAAATATTGCTTTCCCATCTCCCGTCGCTAAATTAGTTGCATCATCAAATACTTTTATTTGTATCACTTTACGATTCCATTTCAACTTTTCTGCATCTGTAACAAATCTATGTGTCGAATCAGTTGATATAAATTTATTTTTAATTAATCCCATAATTAACTCAATTTATTGTAAGTTACTCTTAATACATCTCCAGCTTCGAGTATGCCGTCAAGTCCTAAACCACTCCAACTTAATTCTTTTGTTGTAGCATTAACACTAAAATCAACTCCGTTATCCTGTGCGCCGCCGCCTATTACATCAAGCCTCACAAAATTCCCGTTTACTGGGGTATAAGTTAAAGTAACTTTTTTATTTGTTATATCGGTTGAAGTTAATGTAAACTCTTCGACAACATCTACCTCTTGCTGAGTAATTCCACCAAGTTCAATCCAAGCCGATGTATCACCATCATAGGTATATGCTCTATCATTACTCTTCCTAAGTAAAGTCCAGTTATCAAGTGGTGTGGTATAATCCCAGCTCGTTCCATTATACTCCGCAATTTTATTCGCATTAATTCCATCAGTTACAATATATCTATAGCCTGTTTGTGGTGATAATCCGTTCAAATATGTTTGAGTAACAAAATCAATGACAGGCGATTTCCATTTCAGTCCAGCAATTGCATTGTCAACATAGCTTATGCTTGCTTTGTTTGATAATTCATTTGCGATTTTGCTTGAACTCCATAAATTATCTGTTGCGGTAATAGTATCATTAACTTTTACTTCAAGTCCATCTACAGTTTTTTGTAAGACACCGCCAGATTTTATTTTTACTTCCAATTCTTTAGAAGTATTCGACTTGAGAGTATCGGCATTTTTCTTAATAAATCTTGCATCAATTATTGCCATTGTAGTTCCTCCTTATTTTAATAATAAACTTTTATCTTATCACCAACTTGAAGTTTGTCTTCAAGTCCTAAACCATTCCAGCTAATTTTTCCTTCATTATCTATTATGTAATCAACCAAATATTCACAAATAAAACTTGCATTATCTATAGTTATTAGAATATTCTTCTTATCAGAAACAGTTGACAAATCACTTATAATTATAAATTTATTATCTATGTCAACCTGCGATAGTTGATAAATATAGCAGTTCCCAAATGCTTGATAGATATTAACATTGTCAACGGATTTTATTTCTATTTTTTCATCGTCAATAAATTCTAAATCAATAACTTCGTTCGTATTCGATAGATCAATATAAGTTGTGTCAAGTTCAGCCATTGTAAGCCCTCCATTTTACTCTTAATTTAGCATCCCACCAAAGTCTAACTTTGCCGCCAGTAAAAATTATTACTACTTCAAAACAATCATAATCGCCTGGTTCTATATTTGTTTTAGTCGCAGTTAAATGCCAGGTCATATATCCTGTGCTAATTTCTATATCACCTGAACTTTTTTTCAATTCTAACACATTCGTAATTGATTTTTTATCCTTCCTTGCAAGCACAATTATATCTTCTACGCCATCCCAGTTATAATCAATGCCGTTCTTTGTAACATGAAATGTCTTGTCATAATGATTCCCTTTATAGAAGCTTACTGGAGTTTTTATTACATTGTCGAAGTCAAGAATGTTGTTCATCATTTTCTCTCGTTTAGCTCCTTGTACAATTTTAATTTTTCGTCGTATAGCTGTATTGCAATATTCAACTGCAACAGTTTATTGTAAGCTTCTTTCAGCTGTTTCTCTGCTTCATAAATTTCGCTTTGTTTTTGCACAATGAACTCAATCACTTGTTTCTTTTGCTGCATTAAATTTGCTAATTGTGTTGAATCTGTTTCTGCTGCTGTTTTTTTACTTTGTGCGTTAATCAGTGCAGCAGATAGTAACATTATTATAATTATTAGCTTTTTCATTTTTTTCTTCTTAATTTAATTGTCTCCATGTGCTGCCGTCATATATAAATACCTTATATTCTGTGTTAATATATATGTCGCCTGGGTCGAGACTTGATGTCGGAGCGGAAGATAATACGCCATGAAATTTAATTAATTTGCGCCCATTAATATCTACACTCCGGTCAATTGCGTTCGCTCTAAATGCCCATTGTGGGCTTGCTCCTAAATCAGCTACATATACGCCATAAGGAGTTAAATTCGCCTGATAATAATGTCCCGAACTTGCGTACGTGGAATAATCAATAGTGAAAAATTTATTTCCCTCCATTTTTGCATAATTGCCACTGGATTCTTTGAAATTAGTCCCAGTGC
>Ga0209204_1000756_pt1 | contig 33495 bp, 24 predicted proteins | sample AD_JPNMR2_MetaG_FD_184425 | JGI IMG/M metagenome (GOLD analysis project Ga0209204, IMG submission 184425) | Active sludge microbial communities of municipal wastewater-treating anaerobic digesters from Japan - AD_JPNMR2_MetaG (SPAdes) (version 2) | ecosystem: Engineered > Bioreactor > Anaerobic...
ATATACAGATGAATACGGCTATCTCCATTTATTCTTTCATATTTATTTCCATCCTCTGGACCGAAACAATATATTTCTTTTACTCTATTGGTATAGAGTTGCAAGATATAAACAATAAGTCCAGAAAGAGAGACGTTAAATTTCCTTGCAATAGATGCAAGCCTTTTTTTCATTTCTGAATTAATGACCACGTGTAATTCGTGAGCACACTTATAATTTGCTAATATAGTATTAATGTTATTCATAAAAAATCCTCCTTAAAAGTATTATAAAAATTATTTTCTCTATATTAATCACAAAATTTCTTAGAAAATCCTTTACAAAATTTAAGAAAAAAATTAAAAAAAACAGAAGAAAAATTTTTTTATAAAGTAAGATATCCCCTCTGGCATATATGAATATATATTGTAAAATTATTGTTATGTTACTAAAATATTATTATGAGATTTAGTTATTATAAACAAGATTTAAACTTCTATCTCATTAATAAACTCTTCTATTTTTCTTTTTATCGCATCTCTTACACTTCTTGTCTTTTCAAGAATCTCCTCTTTTGTTCCTTCAAATTTTGAGGGATCTTCAAAACTCCAGTTAAATCTTACTGTTTTTCCGGGGAAAATAGGACATTTCTCAGCAGCATTTTTATCACAAACAGTTATAACATAATCATACATTCTCCCTTCTTTTAAAAGTTGAAATACTGATTTTGTCTTGTTGTTAGAAATGTCGATACTGATTTCCTTCATAACCTCTACAACATAAGGATTAAGATTCCCCGGCTCTATACCAGCACTCTCAGCATAAAATTTTTCATAGCCAAGATGATTTAAAAATGCCTCTGCCATCTGACTTCTTGCAGAATTATGAACACATACAAATAAGACTCTCTTTTTATTATCCATATTTATTCTCCATATAAACAATATTTTCAAAGATATAAAATTTCTTAAAAATGTTAAAATTTTATAAATAAAAAGTTAATTTTGTGTTAATTTTTTAATATTCTTTTTGAAATTTCTCATATCCTTTTTTTCTTAATAAACAGGCAGGGCACTCTCCACATCCCATTCCATAATCATTCATCTTTTCTATGCCATTATAACAGCTAAGAGTCCGTTTTAATACTAAATCAAGACCGCCAAGATCTTTCGCTAATTTAAAAGTTTCAGCCTTATCAAGATACATTAAAGGGGTATGAATTATAATTTCATCTTTAAAATCAGTTGCAAGATTTAAAGTAACCTGAGTGGATTTTATAAAAATATCCCTGCAATCAGCATAACCAGAATAATCTGTCTGACATACACCAGTGGCAATGTGTCTAACATTAAGAGTTGATGCCCATGCAGAAGCAATTGTAAGAAAAAGAAGATTTCTATAAGGGACAAAACTTGCTGGAACATTCTCATTTAAAGGATGAGACTTATTTACATCATTCTCACCGGTAAATAGATTAGAAATTGCTATTTCTTTTAAAAATGATATATCAACTATCTTCTGTTCAACATTTAATTCTTTACATATCTTTGTTGCTATTTCTATCTCTCTATTATGTTTTTGATTATAAAAAAAAGTAATTGCATACACATTTTTAAAATTTTTTAAACCCCATAGTAAGGTGGTTGTTGAATCCATTCCACCACTCATTAAAACAAGAGCATCCTCATTTTTAAAATTCATATTTATACTCCTCTATTTTTATCTGGCCATATTAATTTATGAAGTTGAATCGAGATGTTTAAAGGAAGTCTATTTCTAAGAATAAAATCAGCAATCTCTCTAAGAGTTATCTTTCCATATTGAGGAGAGATATACATTTTAACAAATGGATTAATTTTTTGAATAAATTCAACTTTTTCTTTTACCCACAATAAGTCATTTTTATCCACAACAAATTTAATGATATCATTAGTAAATCTCATTTTTTTAAGATTAGATTCTAAAAAAAAATCGCTCGAATGTGAAGAAGGTGTCTTCCAATCAATAATATAATGGCTATTTTCGAGATCAAAATGCTCTATTTCAATAGAGCCATTTGTCTCAATAAAAAAATCTATTTTATCCAGACTTTTCATCACTAAATATAGTTGTTCCTTCCTTTCTTCTAATAAAGGCTCACCCCCAGTAAACAAAACTTTTAAATCTGGATATTCTTTTATTATGTTTTCTATTTCTATAATCAAATTATCAACAGTAATTACTTCATTTATCTCGTCCTTATAGTCTGTATCACAATAAGGGCATAATAGATTACAACCACTGAATCTAATTAAATAGATTGGCTCTCCTATTATTGGTGCTTCTCCACTAATTGTTACAAATCTTTCTACAATGTTAAACATCTAAAAATCACCAAGTTCACAATATGACTCTTTTTTTACTATTTTTTCATAGATTCTTATTCTAAATTTTAAAAATGGGCAATTTTGTTTTAATTCTTGATAGATATACAAAGAAATATTCTCTACACTTGGGCTAAAATTAAAGATCTCATTAAGATTTTTATGATCTAATTTTGAGACTATTTTTTTTAAATTATTAAAATCCCATAATATACCACTATTATCGAGTTGAGAACTATCTCCTTTAACCCAGAGACATATTTTCCATGTATGACCATGGATATTACCACATTTCCCGTCATAATTTAACAAAAAATGAGAAGAATCAAAATAATCCTCTGTATATAATGTTAATTCCATATTAAATTATATATCAAAAATAAGCAATAATGTCAAAATTTGTTTATAAAGTACGATTTTACTTTTATACAGATAAAAAGATAGAATTATCCCATGCTTAATTTTGTTTGAGAAAAGATTACAATAGTCTAATTTACTTTTGGGTAGAATTTAAAACAATTTTTTTCAATAATATGTCTCAAACCCAACTACTTGATAGCAATCGTTGTAGATTGCCTTGTAGAAGGGGGCGGTATTCCCTTCAAAGTGGGATAATTCTCTGCTCTTTCTCCACTTTTTTATCTTTGTTAGTCTCAAGAATAACCTTAATGTTACTATACTACACTTCATCTCAACCCTGGTAATTCCAAGTTTCTCATACTCTTCCAAAAAGAGTAGGATAATTCTCCTCAGTAAACAACCCATGCTGAAAAAATTAAGATCAGCATGGATCTTCTTTAAAAAACGATAGTCCTGTTTGGAAAGATATATATGAATTCTTGCATCACCATCTATTCTTTCATACTTATTTCCATCTTCGGACCCAAAACAGTATATCTTTTTTATCCTATTACTATAGATCTGCAAGATATATACCACAAGCCCAGAAATAGAGATGTTAAATTTCCTTGCAATATCTGCAAGCCTTTTCTTAAGAGCAGAATTAACCACAATATGTAACTCATGCTCAAAATTATAGTTTTCTAAAATCTTACGAATATTATTCATAAAAACCTCCTTACAAAAAAAATATTTCTATATATTAATCACAAAAATTTTGAAAAAATCCTTTACAAAATTTGAAAGAAAAATAAAAAAATTTGTTTAAGAATAAAATTACATCCTGATTATTAATTTTTTTTTAAAAATTTGATTTTTTTAGAAATATGTATTATAATTAATATAAATCTATTAATAGGAGTTTTTGTATGATATCTAATTTTTTTAGAATTGAGAAAATTAGAATTTTTATTCTAATTTTAATAAATTTAATAATTTTTGCATTTATCTCCTGTGACTCAAATCCATTTTTCGGGATGGGGGAGGAGACAGATACTCAACCTCCAAAAATAACTATCTCTTCACCTTATAATACTGAATTTGTTGGTGCTAATTTTCATGTAAAAGGAACTGCATCTGATGATAAAGCACTTTCCTCAATTACATTGTACGTAGAAGGGACAAATTATTCTCAAACAATCACAAGTAATTTAAAAAGTTATGATATAACTGTAAATACCGCAACCATTAATGATGGTTCTTATAGAATTAAAGTTACCGCAAAGGATAAATCAAATAAGACAATCAGTGCTTATGTAAGTGTTACGTTAGATAAAACAGGACCTGCAATAAATGTATATTCTCCAGAATTAACCGATGATGCTAATGCTGTTACTCCTCTTAGTGGTGTAATAAATTTTGTCATATATCCAGTTGATAAGATTGGTGTAAGCACAACATCAGTTAATAATAAACTCACAATTTATAAAAAAGGGACAACCGATGTAATATATCAAACAGTAATTACTTATGATACAAACAATAATAGATTCAATACAGTTACTATTGATACCTTAGACTATGATGAAGGGGAAGCTGACCTTGTAATTACTTTTGAAGATAACCTTGGCAACATTTCAGAATTAAGAAGGAAGATAGAACTTAAACATGAAATTGATACACCAAGTATATATCTTCAATCTCCTGAAGAGAATGCGAACATACCTAAATGGTTGACTATTTCTGGTTATGCAGTAGATAATAGAGAGATTAAAAAGGTATTCTGGAATATTAAAAAAACTGATATGACTTTTGTATATTCTACATATAGAGAGATATTGCCAGATTCACCAAGATCTTATTTTAATTTCTCAAAGACAGTAGAGGTTGACAATCTTCCGGATGGTGGTGGTAGCCTTCCTACTGGTAGCTACTATGTAAGTGTGTATGCGATAGATGATAGTAGTAATATAAGTCTTACAAAAGAGGTTAAATTTAATGTTGATACGAGTCTACCGATTATAAATATTCTTGATTCAACAACAACGCCAACAGGTGATACACCTCCTGTAGCAGCATATCTAAATAGTAATTTTGATACAGATATCCAGTGTTCTACACCTGCTCTTGATGAGATAAAATATAAGGTAACTCAGAATTTAGGAACGCCAAGAGATACGGGATGGAATCCATTTGGTGCATTGGTTCAGAGTGGGGATCAATATTCAATGACAGTTAATATAAATACTTTAAAGACTACTTATAGTTTTACAGATGGTTTAATAACAGTGACATGGGAAGCAAGAAAAGGGACAAATATTTCTAATAATTCAAGAATATTCTATATTGATACTACACCTCCATCTATTAGTATAATCTCACATAATAATGGAGACTCTGTGAATGGAGCTGTAACTTTAAGTGGGAGTGCTTATGATGCACAAGGCCTTGAAGGTTCAATTAAAGTATATAGACCAGCACCTTTTGATAATACTACTGATGCGAGTGGTACTACAATATGGAGTTATGTATTAGGAACAGATGCAAATCTTATTGAGACTCAATATGGGGTTCCGGATGATACGAGTGCTGATAAGACTTTTAGAGTTCAGGCAATGGACAAGGCTGGAAATAAGACAATTGTAAATATTACTTTGAGTATAGATCCAACAAAAGATAAGCCCAAGATTACTCTCCTTATGCCGGATAGTTCTGGCAAAAAGGTATCAGGAATGCTTTCTGTTCTGGCTGTAATGAGTGATGATGATTATCCAGCAAAGACAATGACTGCTAATTTAAGAGTATATCAGATGCCGGGTGAGACCTTGATTCCTTCTTTAAATAAGGATTATTCTCCATCGACTTCTGGTTTTCCAAATTTAACAACAAACATAGATACTGCAACTCTTACTGATGGTGTAACTTATAGAATAAAGATTAATGGCACTGATTGGCATAGTAAACAGGCAGAGGAAGTTGTCTGTGATTTTACTGTTGATAAGAATGTCCCAGTAATTACTCTTTCCCAACCAGATAATAATAGTTATAAGACAACCACTATTAATTTTCAAGGAACTGTTCATGATAATAATTTAATCGATTCTTTATATCTTTCATATCTACATAGTGATGGCAATAATAGAAATATAGAAGTTACATTAACGCCTTCAACACCTTTTGTCCCTGGAGATTATAATTATACTTTTAATTGCACAATGGATAGTACAACAGGTGGTAGTGGTTTTACTGGTGGAGATGGTATAAATTGGGGAAATGATGAATGGGGTAATTCTCCTCATCTCTTTACATTAAGGACAACTGATGAGACTGGATTAACCGGCTATGCATATAGAATGATAAATCTTGATAACAATACACCATCAGTAACAATAACTTCTCCTTCTGCCGGCTATATAATTGGGTATGGTAGTGCTACAGTAGATATAAAAGGTGGTATTAATGACAATCCACCACAAGGGAGTGCTTATTCTCTTGGATTAGGTGATTATAAGATAATGCTATATAAGGGCGGTTCTCCATGTGATGGTGCTGTTTCTAGTGGGGATGGTGGGGTTATAAAAGATTATGGTTCTACTGCTAATTCGAGTGGAACAGCAAGTTCATGGACCACCACCTGGACATATAATACATCCCTGCCAGATGCCACAGATTATCAGTTAAGGGTATGGGCAAGAGATAATGCGGGTCATGAGTCGGTAGTTGCAACTGTTAATATTGATAAGAATGCAAATCCACCATTTGTAAATAGTGCTACTATAGTAAATCCAAAGAGTTATTATAAAGGCCAAATTCAGATTCAGGTAGATGCTCAGGATACTGGTTTTGCTCCTGCAAATGGGATTGATAGAGTAGATTTGATAATAAATAATGTAGTTGTTGATAGTTATTCTCCACCGACAAATCCTCTTACTCTAAACTATACTTTTACTTATGATACAGATACGACAAGCGATGGATTAAAGGAGATAAAGGTAAGAGTTAGAGACATAAATACCTTATCCACTAATACAAAACTCGTTGGAAATGTAATATTCGATAATACAAATCCAGTAGTAAGTGCCCCAAATTTTTATACCTTGGGTTATCCAAATCCTATTACTGGATACTCAACATATCTTGGTTTCACAGTGGAGGTAAATGATGTTTATTCTCTTGCTGGTGATAACCCACAATTTAAGATAGGGACAACTTCTGGAGGTAATGAGATTCTTGACTGGTCATATTTCCCAACAATCTCATGGGATGGACAGACAAGATATGTGGCAACATTTGACAACTGGATAGATGTCTCATCTTATTCGAGCAGGCTATATTTAACAATAAAATCAACAGATAGTGCCGGTAATCAGATAATAAATACTTCTTACCATATTGATCAGGCTTCTGGAATACCTACTGTTACTCTTACTGGTGCTACTGATTCTTTTAAATCAGATAGATTGGATTCAAATCCTGGGGATGGTAAAACAGAGATCTCTGGAACAGTGAGTGTCTCTGGCCAGGACAATGTATGGATAAGAGCAGGAGTTGGTGCTGAAGTTGATGTAAGTAATTATAGTGGTGGTACAACGTTTAGCCATCTATTTAATAATAGCGATCTACCAAATGATAATGTAAAATTCAGAGTAAGAGTCTCAAAGAATGGGGTTCAGAAGATGGTTGAAAAGACATTTTACATTGATAACTCACCACCAACAGTTACAATAAGCTCAACTGTTAATCCAAAGACAAATGAAGGTTATGTTTCTGGGAATGATCTTTCTGGAAAAGTGATATTCTCTGGGACATATCTTGATAATTATCAAAATAGAATTACAAATAAGGCTGATATTCAACTTCAGATTAATATAGATAATCAGGGATGGGTTGATGTCCCAACTTCAAATATAATTACCAATCCATATCCAACAGCATGGACATGGACTTATGAGTATGATACAGAGACTCATCCAGATATGGTTAAGAATAATATATCGATTCAGGTAAGGGCAACTGATTTGGGTGCAAATCTTACAACATCCAGTTCAATAACAAAGAATATTAAACCATATATAACAGAACTCGAGGCAATAAATCAGGATGCTTCTGGTAATAGTGCTATAAGACCGGTATATGAGGCAAAATGGTATAGTGGTGGAGTATGGGCTAATCATAATAAGAGAAGATGGACTGTTGGACAGGATACAAGATTTAAGATAAAGGGTTATAACTTAAAACAGGGTTCAACCACTCCAACAGTATATCTTGGTTCATTCTCAATGCCAGTTGTCTCAAGCACAAAGAATGAAATAGTAGTTACAATGGCTTCAAATGATTCAAATAACAAGAGTGGAAATCTATATGTAAGGACCGGCGGAATTGATTCTTCTACTATATCGTTGTATGTCTTTAAATTTGCAAGAATTGGAGATAATTATGATACATATGATGCCAAGTTTTTTGATATGAATCTTGACGGAAGCGGGAATGCGTTTATTACATTTGTTAGGGATCACCAGGTTCCACCAGAGTATATTAAGAAAGGGGATGGTATTTTTAGTTCGGATGATTATTCTACATATAGGATAAGAGAAGGTACAACAGCAGCATATAACAATTTTGGTATGGTAGATCCAATGTTTTATTCAGCAAATGTTATATATGGCAATGAAACCTATATGGCAAGCTGTCTTGATGAATGGACTGTGGGGGATTTTAATATCTTAAAAAGAACAGCTATAACTGATACAACGAACTATCATGATAAAGAAGCAGCAGGTAATGGTAGTTATCTTAGAGCAACAACTAACTCCAATACAATAAAGTATGGTACAATTGCTTTGAGAAATACTGGTGGCGGTAATGGAAATATCTATGTTGCACAGTATGATGATAGATCAAGGAATGCATCCCCTGTGCCAGTATTGTATCTATGGTCAGTGAATTTATCTAATTATGCAATATCAAATGGTGCTTTTGGAACTATTACCAATGCAAATGATCCTGGTCCATGGAATTCTGTTGCATTGCTTTCTACCGGGTATCCAGTAGTTATGTATCATACAAAAGATACAAACTGTATAAATATTGCATATAATACAACATCATACACACCAACAACATTTACAACTCGAGCATATACTGGAACTGGTGGTAAATACAATAGCTTAGCAATCAATTCAAGTAACCTAATTATGGTTTCATATCAGAGTATAAATAGTGATCTTGTTTTAGGTATTTTAAATGGTGTTGCTGATACCACAATAAATCAGGTTTATCTTGAGACTCAGGCAAATGATGGAATAACTGGGTTTTCAACATCAATATGCCTTGATAATTCTGGCAGACCTTATATCACTTACATTAATAACACTGAACTTAACTCAAACAGCGCTTTGCATTTAGCAAGGTTTAAAAATACAACTGTAAATGAATCAACTCTTTCTACCCTGACAGACTGGGAGTATATGAGAGTCCCATCACCTGTTGCTGTTAATTTTGAAAGGACCGTAATAAAATGGTATAACAATGGAGCGACTCAGATACCAGTGATAGCGTATAAGGGTAATAACTATATTTATATTGCAAGACTAATTCAATAAGGAGGGAGAATATGAATAAGAGAATATATATTTTAACATCTATAATAGTTTTAATAATTTTATCTCTGATAGTGTTTAATACATGTGATAATAACGCATTTTTTGGTATGGGTGAAACGCCAGATTTGAAATTTCCTACTATATCTATAAAAAGTCATAGTAATGATAGCATTGTGAGAGGCACTGTTACAATGTCTGGGGATGTATGGGATGATATTAAGATCGATAGTGTGATTTTATATCGAATATATAGTGATAATGGGACACAGAAGAGTGAGAAAGTAGCAACTGCATCTGTAAGTAATAATAAGTCGTGGAGTTTAAAATTTGATTCAAAAAAGTATCCGGATGGTGGAAATGTATTCAAATTAGTTGTTAGAGATGGAAGCGGCAAAGTTACAATGCAGAATATTAATCTTTATATTGATAATTATGGTCCAGAGATTGTTATAAATAGACCAGAGGCAAAATCTACTGATATATATTTTAATCCTTTTCAGGTATCAATTGTCCCAATAGACATTGGAACAATTAAATCTATTGAATGGGAACTTTATATTGAAAGTAGCCCAACAGCAAAAATTAGCGGAGAAGAGACGAGTAATATAATTGCAAATAAGAGTTATACTTTTGTCATTGATCCATCGCAACTACCAGACAAAGTCACTCCAAAATTCAGTTCTGGATACTGTATATTGAGAATAAGAGGTAAGGATGGAAATGATCAGTATTCAAAAGAGTGGCAGATAAAGAGAATGTTTTTTGATTTTGGCAATGATATTCCATCAATTTCTATATCCTCTCCAGATGCAACTAATGATGCCAATGCTGCTACTTATGGGACAGATGTCACAATATCTGGTTTTTCTGAAGATGATGATGCTATTGGTAAAGTTGTTGTAAGAGTTACAAATATTGATACAAGCGTTGTAACAGACCATACTATAGACTATTCTTCTAATCCACAAAAGCAACAACCAGTTGTTTTATCTTTGACTGGTCTTACGGAGAATAGTTATAAATTTAAGGCAAAGGCAATAGATATTTATGGTACAGAGAGCGATTGGAGTTCAGAATACTATTTTAAAGTTAAGGCAAGTTTTCCTAATATAAATTGGACAAGCCCTGAGATTGGTTCCTGGCAAAAAGGGACAATTAATATCACAGCAACTGTAAGTTCTCCTTCTGGGGAGATAAAAAAAGTAGAAAGAAAACTTGGTGACAGTGGCACATGGGTAACCCATGAGGATGATATAAATAAACAAACATATAATTTTAGTTATAGTTTTAATACGGCAACAGAGTTACCTAATGGTGGGGAAGCAAAATTCTATATAAGAGCAACCGATAGTGGTAATGATAGTGTTACGAGTTATATTATATTCTTTGTTGATAATGTTCTTCCTTCTGGAAGTATAGAGACCCCACCAGATGGGAATAGTGGTCTTAATCAGACAGTAATGATTCAGGGAACTGCGAGCGATCAGATAGGTGGTGGAGTAGCCGGTATTGTGAATAGTGTTATTATAAATATACCAGGTATTGGGGATGTTACCCCGGATGGGCTGACAAGCTGGAGTTATAATTTTGATACAACCACTGTGCCAGATGGTCCAAGAACAATAACAGTTACGATTAAAGATATGGCTGGAAATGAGAGACAATTAACAAGAGTCCTTAATATTGATCAGAATGCAGATATCCCATTGGTAACAGTAACTAATTTGAGTAATGGAAATAAAATATATGGAATGTTTGATATATCTGGAACAGCAAGTGATGATGATGCGGTTAAAGATGTCTGGATTAAGGTAGATAATTTAGGAAGTGCTCCATATAACACATGGTATAAGGCAAGCGGCACAACGAGCTGGACATACAGACTCGATACCTCTTTATATACGGTTGGGGCTCATACTCTTTATTATAAGTCTGTTGACATTTATGGAAAGGAATCTTCTGTTGGCAATATAAATTTTGAAATAGACCCTGATCTTCCAGTAATACAATTTAGATCTCATAGTGAAAATGATGCCTTAGGAATATCAACAAATAAAGATGTTACTGGTGATGTTATTAAGACAAATGGTAGTATTTCAAGTATTGAGATAAGGTTACAGGGGACAAGTTATACTCAGGACTGGACTACAACGGGCTTAACAGTTACTGGACTTGGCACACCAAATGCGACATTTAGATATACTATAAATCCAGTCACTTATGGTGAAGGTGGAATTACTGTATCCATAAGAGCAAGAGATGATCTTGATAAGGTCAATACAGCAACAATAAATCTTGTAATAGATACAGTTAGACCTACTGGATCATTGACATTGCCATTAGCAAATAGTCTATATGTTGGAAGTGATGGAGATGGTACTCAAGGGATTACAGGTAACTTAGATCTTGCTGGAAGCTGTAATGATAGTGTTCCATCTTCTGGACTTAGCCCTTCTTATATTTTAGTAGATTTTCAGAATAAGAGCACGAGCGAAACAAAGAGCGTTATTGATGGGACACCGGCAAAACAGATCCAGGGTAGTGTTACTAACTGGACATTTAGCTGGAATATTGAAAGTGAAGGACCTTCATTAAAGGATGGATTGTATAAGGCTATTTTAAGAGTATTTGACAGGGCTGGTAATCAACCTTCATCAACAATAGAGGTTGACAATATTAGAATAGCAAGATACAGACCTACATTCTCAAATCTAAAGATAAATAATGTTCCGGTTGCTCAAAATATGTATGTTGTGAAGGATTGTACTTTTGACGGAGCAATTACAGATAACAATGCTAATGATACTCAAAAAGGTGTTTCAAAAATAGAGTTGTATCTGAGTGATGATAATATAATTGATACTGGTGATGGTTCTGCTTTTGCAAGTCAAACATTTAGTGGTTCTAATACAAGTGAGAATTTTACTATTAATTATAGCTTTACTTCAAAGAAAAATTACATAATATACAGGGCAATAGATAAGACTGGTGGCTGGAGAGATTATCCATTACTCGTAAATATTGATTTTAACCTTCCAACAGAGCAGTTTAAATACTCAGCAAGAAGTTATTATCCTTCTACTCAAAGCAGTAATCCTGGTTATACAGCAAGTTTCTGGATCAAACTGGATGCAACAGATGATAATGATATATCTGGTTCTACTATTAAGACAAAATTAGGAACAACGAGTGGCGGTGATGAGATTGTTGGGCTTAATACGTATACAATAGGTGATGTAATGAAGGTTGATTTAAAAGATTATACAGCAAATCCAATATATTTATGGTATAGTCTTAAAGATAGAGCTGGTAATGAGAGAATAGCCGTTATTAATTTATCAAGAGATGGGGCGCTACCAACAATCTCAAGTACTATTTTAAGTGGAGGATATTTAAAGGATGGTAATATAAGTGGAACATCTGCTGGTGGTGGCCAGACTGTTACAAAGGTTCAAGTTTCAGAACTATCTTTTGTTAATTCTTCTCTTACAAAGGATATAAATGATCTTTCTTTATATGATGCAACTGGAACTACAAGCTGGACATATACTATTCCTGGGTTGAGCACAGAAGGAGAGTATGAGATAGTTGCCTATGTTGTTACAAACAATGGTACCAACTGGTATGAGAAATTTAATTTTACCTATGATACTACCGCACCTTCGACTGACTTTCATGTTGCTGAAATTGATGGGGCAAATAATGGTAGAGTTTATGACAATAGTTATGTTCGTGGCGCTGACAACAATAATATCTCTGGAACAGTTAGATTTTATGGGACATTCAATGATAATTTTACCGAGAGATATGCGGCAACAGATATAACGATTCAGATTGATCTTGATACTGGTAGCTGGACAGACGTTACAAATAAGACAAAGAATCCAGATGGAACATTTAGCTGGTATTATGATTATAATTCTCAAACTCATGCAAATAAGGTTAAAAATGGAGCAACATTTAAGGTAAGAGCAATTGATAAGGCTGGAAATATTTCTACAGAACAGACAAAGACACTTAATATAAAGCCATACATTACCACTGTTACAGAGGTTATTGGTAATCTTACTCCTGTTATTAAATGGAATTCAACCACTTCTAGCTGGGAGAATATCAATGATAATGAGAGTTATACATATAGACTCTCGAGTGGTAATATAACCATAAATGGATTTAATCTTAATGCAACCGGAAATGAGGCAATTGTATATACAAAAAATAGCGGAGGTGGTAATACCTGGAATGTTGATATTGCAAATGATTCTACCTATTCATTTAATCTAACATGGAATGCAACTCAGCTTACAAATGGGACCCTAAAAGTAACTGTTGGTGGCATTGATTCTAATAGTAAGAAATTTGTAATAATAAAGAATTATGCTGCTACTGGTTTTGTAGATCTTGCAGAGATGGACATGGTAGAAAGAAATGGACTTGCTTATGTTGCTTATCAAAAACATTATCAGGGTGATGGTACATGGGGAAGTGGAAGTTATCTATTCAGAATGTATGAAACAGCTGAGGGAACATTTGTTCCTACTACCCATGCTAATCAGGCAAGTGAGCCAGGAACTGGAACACATATGAAAGCAATATATAGGGGATATAACAGGCTCTGGTTTGTTAATTTGATTAAAGATACTGACTTTACAAAAAATGATGGTGGATTTTATATAATGAGTTGTGATTCAGAAAATGGTAAGGATGCGGCAACTGGAACTCAAGTTTTTGGCTCAAATACATTCTGGCAGACATATCCAGATCATTTCTGGGATTTCTACTATGGTGACCAAATAAGACTACCATATAATGATAGTTGTCAAACAAATGATGATGGGAAGAATGCTTGGAGAGTTTCTGCTTTAAATGGTGTTGCTGATGATCATAAAGACTGGTCTAATCCATGGGGAGATCTTGTTGCTAACAATGGTCTTGTTTATACAATCTGGTATGATAATTTTACAAATACTATGAAGTATAGAAGGTTATATAATGCCCCATCTCCTACCAACAATAACTTTGAAACAGGAACATTTGCAGGATGGACACAGGTATCTGGAACAACAGATGTCTCTACCACAGCACCATATAGAGGGACATATCATGCCAGACTTTATGGAACTACCCCAAGGATAGAACAAACAATAACTGGTTTATTCCCAAGTACTAATTATGTTCTAAAGGGATTTGTAAGAACATCAAATACAGCAGTAACAGCAACATTAGGTGTAAGTGTTTCGGATGGATCAGGTGGGACATCTACAAGAACACAAACAAGTTATGCTTTATTAACAGTAAGCTTTACAACCGGACCAAGTGGAACAGCGACTGTATACTGCTCAGCTACTGGAACAAATGCTTCTAGATATGCATATTTTGATTGGTTAGAAGTGAACTTAGCCAGTGGAAACAAATCTCCAACAAATCCACTTGAGATAAGTGTTAAAGGTATTCAGCATTCTATCACACTTAATGCAAGTGGCTACCCTGCTTTTGTATGCTTTGATGAAGCAAATGGAGATTTAAGAGCATACTTTGCTTCCAGTGCTAACCCAACTGTTATTGGAGATTTTACAAGTTATCTAATTGATTCTAGCGGAGTAGTTGGTGCTTATCCAGATATCGCTATAAACGGTTCTGATATACATATAGTTTATCAGGATCTAACAAATGGTACACTAAAATATGTATATGCAAATAACCCTGCTTCATTGCCTGGGGCAACAAAGATAGTACTTGATGATGATGCTGCACCTGGATATTACTGTGATTTGCGGCTAACACCTTCTGGTCAGCCAGTTATTACTTACATTGCTTATGGATATATTGGAACTGGTAATGCAATAAGAACTGTAAGGTTTACTGGAACTGTTGGAGTTGACTCATTTACAGATAGCACAAAATGGGAGAGAATCACGCTACCATGTTCAAGCAATATTTCAGAAAATAAGGTTCGTGGCTATTATGTAGATGATACGATAGACTATTTATTTGGATTTGGCAAATCAGATAAACCAGAGTTCTTTAGAGAAAAGCCATAACAGATAGAAAAACAGGGGAGATAAATCCCCTGTTTTTTTTAGAGAGGGGGGATATCCCGGGTGAATATCAGAATAATTATATATTTATAGTTATATTATTGGGATATCCCCCTTTTGAAGAAGAGATATGTCCTACTTTTGCAAGGGGGATATCTGTATAGTCTTTTTAATATAACATATATTTTTTAAAATATATCTATTTTTCATGCACTAATTTATTTATTAAAAATAATTTTTTAACTTTATTTAACATAATGCCGTATTTTAAAAAAAAATATTTGTAAAAATTATGTTTTTTTTAAAAAAAAGAATTATAATTATAATAAAGACTTATTTGTGAGGTGGTTTATGAAAAAGAAAATAGCCTTATTATTTATATCTATTGTTACTATTTTATTGGTATTTTTAATTGGAAATTGTGCGATCCAATCTCTTATAAATATTATAAACAATAGTGGAAATATAAAACCACCAGTATGGGATGTAAAATTTAGAATTCCTCTTATAAGTCATCATATAACAACAGCAAGCCTTGTTGATCCAGATTCTTTTATATTCAAACAAATGGATCAGTCTTCTGATGCAACATTTGATAAAGTAACAGAAGAGGATTTAAAGCCGGGTGGTATATACTATTATCCAGCCTTTAATAATTTTGGATTAAAAGTGGGTGATTATGTGATAAGATATGAGAAAGAATTTCCTGGTTCAGCTAATTTCTTAGGAAGTCTTGATAATTCTATTGATAACTATTTTGATGCAAATTTTATCTATTCATTGCCATGTCCAGTATGGCCTGTTTCTTCAACTACGGTAATGAATGTCACAGAAGATAGCCTTACAAGTATTGATTTAAGTGGTTTGTTACTTGATATAAATGGGGATGGTTCAAGAGATGTTACTTTAAAAGGTATAGAATCTCAAAATGCAAGAATATCTTTAAGAATATATCTTGATGATAGTGGCACTACAAGAGTACCTTCTGCATCATCCATTAGCATAAATTATCTTCAAATAGAAGGTGATCAATATCATTTTGGGACTCCTTCTGTTTCATCAAATGGTTTAATATATACCTCTACAGATTTTTTAAAAGCCCCATCTTATTATCTAAATTTTGGTGGAGATCCGTCCAGTGATTTTAGCAAGATAAATATTGAGAATTTTAATTTTACTTTAAATAGCGGTTCTGCTCAGTATGTTAATTGCACTCTTAAGGTAGAGGCAAGCATAACATTTGGCGACAATTATAGCTTAAAAGGGGATATCTATGCTATGTCATTTAAAATGGGAGTTCAGCCAGTAGATATAGGAGAACTCGATCCAACAACTGATCCAAATGATTCTGCACAGGAAAAATTAGCAGCATATTTTATCTCAACATTATCAATGGATAAATCCGCTATAGTCTTTGATGCAATTAATAGTCTTCCTCTATCAATAAATATGACTGATATGTTTGATGATACAACAGATTCTGTAATATCACCTCCAACACTCCCATCTGTAATATTGCCAAATCAGAATGGTGGGGTTGTATCATATTTTGATAGTAATGGAGATTTTACTTCTGATCATTATGAATTATTAAGTTTTTCTTCCCCTACGAATGTTATAGTTCCAGCTTGGACATCTGGTGATCCAGTTCAGTCAAGAACTGTTCTTTATTCTACAAATTCCAATATGTATACATTTATTGAGCAGGAATTTAGTGGGGTTTTGAGAAGGCCAAGAGGTATGTTTTTTATAAGTAATATAACAACCGATCCAACAACAGATGCATATTTGGGTATTTTGAATAATAGTGGTGGGCTATATATGAAGGTGGGATTATATATTCCTATTTCTGCAAAAGTTGTTGCTGATAAAGAGGTAATAGAATTACTTGAGGCAATAGGTTTTAATGAGATTTCATCCAGCACAATCGCACTTGATAGCTGGCCTGTTCAAAATATTAATGAATTTGGGGTTGAGATAAAGGTAGATAATAAATTGCCATTGCCAATGAAACTGAAATTTAAATTTTACTCTGATAGCACAACTGATAATTATACAGTATATCTTACAGATTCATCAAATAAAAATTATCTTAGCATAATTTCTGGTTCATACAAGCAGGCTGAGAATGGAGAATACTATGTAGGATCAAATAGTTACTCAGAGACAATACTTTCTTTAAAAAAAGGCTTTACTTATTATAAGGATAATACGATTGATAGTTATAATGGGACATTTTATGATTTTTTTAAGGAAAAGAATACTTTAAAAATGGGTGTAGAGTTAAATCTTCTTGAGACAAAAGGCCCAGATGGGCAGCCGGTTGCAGTTAGATTCTCAGATTATGATTATATCACTATAACAGTAAATATTACTGGACTAGGTACATTTAAAATTCCAACAGAATAAAAGGTATAATATGAAAAAAAATTTTATATTTATTATTTTGTTTATTACTATCAATCTTTATTCTTTAAACTACATAACAACAGCAGAGTCTTTAAGCTGGAGTGGTGCATATACATCAGTTGCCGATGGATTCGAGGCAATATTATATAATCCAGCTGGCCTATATATGACTTCTGTGAGATATGGGCTTAATCTATTTGGTAATTATGGTGTTAGAGTCTATACAAATTCGATATCCACTGATCATGTTTTGAAATTTTTTGAAAAAGGGATTAATAATGAGAATGCAACGGATCTTTTTACATCATTTTTGAATTTTATGCCGCCAAATGGTCTTGATACTGGTTTTGACATCAGTATGCTTAACTTTATGACATATTTTAGACTAAATACCTGGACACTTGGAGTCTCTGTTATCCCAAAGACATCTTTTACAACAACACTCGAAAAGAAAATTTTTGAATCAATTTTGCAGAATCTTGATTTAACAGAACCAGTTACTGCAAACTGGAGTGTTAATTTTATTCAGTATATTGATTTTAGCGTTAATCTAAGCACACGAGCAAAATTTTTAGAAAAGCATTTAACAGCAATAGATGCAATATATGTTGGTATAACAGGCCATTTCTATCTACCAACAATGTTTATAAGAGCAAAGTCCAATGATACAAGTATTTCAAGTTTTAAAACCAATAGTGTTTATGGCTTTTATGGCTATAAAATAAGCATTAAAGGTGATGCTTATGCAAATTTAGCAAGTTTTATAACAGAGCCGATTAAAGCGAGTGGAACAATGAATAGTTTACCGGATAATGGAGGAGATTATATTAATCCTCTTATAAATCAGGCTGGAAGTGTTGGCTTTGGATTTGGGGTTGATATGGGCTTTATAGTAAAATTTAATAGATTTGTTAGAGTAGGATTTGCTATTAATGATCTTGGTTTTTTTGTATTTCCAAAGACAGCAAAATTGACTTTAAACACTGAGGCTAATTTAACGCCTGATGTTTCGAGTGATTCACTTACATTTAATTTTGATGATTTTCAGAATGATCTTACCAATGGGATGCTTAATGGTTTACAAAATATAACAGATGGCAGTGTTCAGGGCTGGATGCCTTCAACGACTTTTAGACTCGGCGTTGCAGTTACTCCGATAAGGCATAAGTATATAGATTTAATAATTGCGGCTGATATCTCTGTTTCGGATTTAAATAGGACAATTCTCGGAGACTATGCAACATTCAATATAGCAATGGGAGTTGAGTTTACACCAAAGGTTAACTGGGTTGAGTTTCCAATGAGAGTGGCATTTAGTTATAATACTCAGGCAAATAATCCAGCATTATCTTTTGGGTTGGGGTTATATCTTGGTCCTGTTGAAATGGAGATAGCAGTAAAAGGGATTGAAATCTTAATTACAGAGTGGGGAGCAAAAGAGGTAGGAGTAGGTTTGGATTTTAAACTGGAATTTTAATATTTATAAATATATCCACTTCTGCCCGAAAGTTTACGATAAATATTCTCTATATTTTGACACTTGATTTTTAAAAATTATTTTTGTTTACCTCTTGCCTAAATTTAGAAAATATTGTATTCTTGAAAGACATAGTTACAACTTTTTTGATTTAAATATTTTATATTATGAACATGAATTTATATTAATTTTTTTAGGAGTTATGAATTCTTTTTTTAACTTTTTTAAAAAATTAGACGCGGCGTTGGGAAAAAATTAAAAAGGATGGACTATATATGCGTTTTTTAGTAGTTTTAATAGCAGTCTTAATTAGCCCTATTCTTTGTTTTGCAGAAGTTGGACATATCGACGTAAAACGTTATAAGGGTAATATAGGTGGCAATTATGAGATTGCCATGGTATTGTGCCACCTTGAAACGGAAAGCAGCAAAAGTGAACTTTTTGGTTATTATTATTATACCAAAAACAAGATTCCAATCTTTATAAAAGGTTATATGGATGGTGTAAATTATAATCTGGTAGAATATCTGGATAACGGCAAAGAAAATGCTTTATTTAAAGGGAAATTAGAAGAAGTGGATATAAAGGGAAAATGGATAATGAATAAAAAGGAAATGCCATTTACTTTATCAAAAATTGTTCCAGTTCAGGATGTTGACAATGTAGAAGTGGCCATTCATACAGATAAGGATTCATGTTTAAATAAAAAATTTATTACTGAGAATCTAACAACAAGTGGCAGTATTGTTATCTCAAAGGGTAAGAAAGAATTTGATTACAAATTCTCTTTTGATCTCTTTACAATTAAAGAGCCAATTCATTTTGGAAATACGGAAGGTTTATTGAAATTGCACTCCTCAGGGCTTTCATATTTTGAGGCGAATCCTGATGCAAAAGATATGTCTGAAAATTGTATACTGTTCTTTATATTCTTTAAGGACAGAATATTTGTTTATGAATATGGTGAGCCTTCATATCTTGATTTTGGCATGGGTGTGCATGCTGAAGGAGTGTATCTTAGAAAATAGTATTAGACATTATATTAATTTTATTTTTGTCTTATCATAGTCCATACCCCATCACGTCGTTCTTCAACTATGCGGGAATTACCAAAGTTCTTTACCCCCAATTCATTAAAAACGGGATCAGGATTTATTTGAAATTCCTCTGCTGTAACATATAACTCTGCCCTAACCATTAGCACATCACGATAGTCCATATTTTCTTCTGCAAGTATTGTAGAGCATAATCCAATTTTTAACCATTTTATATCTTTTGTTTCTATTAAAGATTCAACACAAAGAAGCGCATAACCAAGAAGGTTATTGGTTATTCCCTTCATATTTTTCAACCTGGAACGCATAAAATATCTTTCTTCTTTGGAAGAATTCAGATAATAATTGCATATTTCATAGTAATGATCTTCATCCGAAGAATCTGGTGCAAAATATGCAAGAGTACTATGCGGAGCTTTTTTATCGAGTTCTTCAATTATCTTTATTATGTTATCATTCATACATAACCCCCTATAACAATTCTTTTAATCTACTGAAGAGTTCATTCTTAATTCATCAAATGATTGATTAATCTCCTGGTCTACTTTATTATTCACATAAAGCACAATATCATTGAAAGAACCCATTCCACCAAAAAATTAATTGTTTTTCTTGCTAATATTTTTACTTGCTGTTGTTTTGCATATTCAAACTCTTCTTTAATTTTACTTATATTTCTTTACCTTTTAATTTTATTTGCTTTAACCAATAAATTCTGAATTTTATTAAATATTTTATTATTTCATCAATTTTTTTTCATACACTCCTTTTTATATATAAAATATATACCAAAGCCAATAAGAAAAATTGTAATAATTAAGGCAACGTAAGGATTTAAATATATCAGGCTATCAAGCATTTTTTTAGATATAGCTATATCTGGCGTTTCTTTTAAATAGACTATCTCTATTCTATCACCTATATTAAAAGAATCATAAATTGACTTAGTTACAGATATTGTGCTTGATATTAATTCCCCTAATTCAGCAACAGAGGAAAGCATAAAACTTACTTTTACAATTCCTTTTGTTTTGTCTGTCTCCTCAACAATTGCAGACTCTTTTTTACCATTTTGTTTATATTTAGTTATTTTTTCATCATTCATTTGATAAAAATTATTTTCAAAATCTTTAAATGAAACAATAGAATCTTCTGGATTTTCTGAAAGATAGATTATTTCTATTGAATCCCCTTTCTTTATTTCTGAAATTGTTTTATAACTTACCTTAAAAGAAGCTTGAGTAAATTTAAAACTGCTTTTTTCCTTTTTTTCATTTTTGAAAAAGCCAATATCAAAATAATAATCGGTTTTTCTTATAAATGAATAACGTGGTGAATTGCTAATACTTCTTATCCCCCATGGCTTTGATTTTTCTCGTTTATACTTTTTATTTATTTTTGCTTTGGTAATGACACCTTTTTTCTTGAAAGTTTGAATTTTAAACCCCTGATATCCTATAATTAAGATCAAAATAGAAATAATAATTAAAAAAGCTCCTAAAAATTGTAATTTTTTCATTTTTCTTTTTTCCATTTTTTACCTCTTATTTTTAAATATTAACTACTTTTACCATTTATTTTCTTCAAGAAATGTTGGGGCTTTACTGCCATTTTCTGAATAAACCTCCAGATTTCCTTCTTCTCGAACTGCTGCATATATAATATTTTTTTTAAGATCAATAAGTATTATTGCCGCTGGATCTCCACCACTACCTAATTGCATTCCCCATGCAGAAAGAAAATCATTTGTGATTTTTATAGGATTTTCAATATCCCAAATTAGTTTTACAAAGTCATAGCGTTTACCCATCATTTTTTCAAGTCTTGGTTTGATTATAGGGTCATCAAGAAAGTTTACATCTCTTGGGTATTTCCCATCATATTTTCTTAAATATGAGAGATCATTATTTTCTTTGGATTTGCCAGAACAAGATATAAATAAAAGTATTAAAAGTAAGCCAGAAATTATTTTAGATAATTTCATAAATTCCTCCTATTTTAAATAAATTTATTATCCTTTTTTTTAAAAAAAACTATTAAAAAAAATAATTTTTCAGTTTTTATTTTTATTATTTATATTTATAATAATTCTTTTAACCTATTATAAAGTTTACGCCGCAATTCGTTGAATGACTGATTAATCTTTGAATCTACTTTATTATTCACATAAAGCACAATATCATTGAAAGAACCCATTCCAGCAAAAAGACTTAGGGTTTTTCTTGCCAATATTTTTACTTCCTCAGGTGGTGTAGACTCAAACATTTCCTTTATTTTTCTTATATTTTTTTCCCATTCAATTTCATTTGCTTTAAGTAATAAATTTTGAATTTTATCAAGTATTTTGACTATTACCTTAACTTCTTTTATCATAATCTACTCTACAAAAAATCAGCCACTACTATATATTAATATCATACCAATTTTTAAGTGAATATGTATGGATTCATATAACAAGAATAAAAAGTTCTCATGGGTGTGCCTCATCCCTATCATCTTAATAGATAATATCTTTCTCCATTTATGAGAATATAAATCATCTTCTTTTTGTTTTATTTGTTTTTCAGTCCAGTTAGAATAAGCAGATTCTATCTTAATTTGCCAATATAAAGCAGCAGGGGCCATCATTTTTTCAAAATGTCTAATTTTGAGAAGATGATGGATCTGATAAAACCGATAAAATAGATTATCTGTAAATTTATTATTGATTAGCTTATCTAGTAAATCAAAAAATTTTAAATAAATAATTTTTAGATATATGCTGTTGTATGCTTTAATAATATTATGATCTGATACATTGATTTTTTGTAATATTTCGAGAAATTTTTTAACTTCTTTCACTGTCCGCATTCTTTAATATTCCTTTATTTCTTTTTAAATAATAATGTTCCAAAAAATTAAATAGGTTTTCGAGAGAATATAGTATATTTCTGCTATCTATTATAAGAGTTTTTCCATTAAGAAACTCTATTAATAAAATATAGCTAAAAATATTAACGCCCCATCTTTGTGAAACAATCTTTTTCAAATGGATATCTTTAATATTTACATCAAAGCAAGTATTACAAAATAAATTTTTAGTGGTTATTTTTTTTTCATCAAAAATATATAAAAGAGGCTGTTTTAATACAAAAAAATAAAGCAAGAAAAAAGAAGATGCAAGAAGAATTATTATAAACCCAGTAATAATAACTTTATTAGATTTTTGCCAGACAGAAGAACGAAAAATAAAAAATGCTAAAATAACTAAAAATAAACTTAGAATAGCATATCCTATCATATTTGAAGTTCTTGCTTTTATTTTAAGAGGAAATTTTGAAAGAGGAAGTGGTTTATATTGTTGTAAAATATTGTACAGTTTATCAAAGTTATTAATTTGTCTTGAAATACTAATCTGATTGTTTTTATCTTTTACTATAATAGATGAATTTAAAATTTCTATTTTCTCAATTTCATTATAAAGTATTTTTTTCTCTTTATTAATTTCCTTACAGATAATCTCTTTTTCAGTTAAAATAACTTTTATTGAATATTTTAAGAATAAAATAATACCTGTAATGACAAATATTAATGAAGATAGAGATACAATAAGATTGACCATTATATTCAAGTTTTTAATCTTTAAGGAAAATACTAAAAACAAAATTCCTATACCTCCACCACATAGAGACATTAGGATGCCATTAATTTTAACAGAAGAAGAAAATTTAAAAACCTTTATTTTTTTTCCTTTATCAATTATTTTTCTTCCTTCCACAAAATTTATATAAAAAATTTTTAAATTTGTCAAAAATTATTATTTTAAGATTTATTTTTTAGAAAAAATAGTATAAGTAAAATATATCTATTTTAAATTAAAAGAGTATAAGATAAAAAATATAAACTCTTTAGTATAGGTTGCCAATTTTAAATATTAACGGCAGAATAAATTCATATCTCTTTTGACTGACCGGCTGCAATTTTATTTTTAGGCAGATAAAAAGATAGAATTATCCTAAGGGTAGGTTTTGAGTAATAAAGATAGAATAGTAAAATTTTAGACATTTCATTAATTTTATAAGAATTTTATCTCTTTCAGGCAGAAATTTAAGTTAAATTTGAGTAAAAAGTAGTCGTTAGTCTCTATTGAGCATGGGATATCTTGGGGCATCTCCTTCACCACACAAGCCTTTCTTTCTTTTAACTCCTCTATCTCATTTTTTAGTTTTTGTATCATCTTCATAAATTTCTCTTCCCCATAAATTTGAATGCCAGCAAAATATACTTCAAGCAACTCTCTAATAAGAGTTGCTATGCTAAATGAATTCAACTGGTCATGCACCAATTTCAACTCATTATATATCTCTTCTGGCAAAAGCACCCTTATCTTTTCAGTGGCATTTATAAATTTATAATCCTTCTCCCTCCTCTTTTCATAAAGGTGTTTTTTCCTTAATACTAGTATCATAAATAAAATTATTTCTCTAACAATAACTGAAAGATCCTTATTTTTCTTATCTTTTAAATCTTTAATTTTATCGAATAGAGATTTATTCAATACAAAATCAAATTCTTTCATATTTAATCCTCCTCTTTAAAAAATATTTCTATATATTAATCACAAAATTTTTAAGAAAATCCTTTACAACTTTTTTAAAAAATTTAAAAAACTTTTGCCTAAAAATAAAATCATACCCCTTTTGCCCCGTAGAAATAAAAAGAGTTTGACTTTTTTTAAAAAAATTGTTACTTTTAAAACTAAATAAATAATCTTAAAAATAAAGCTAAAAAAAGGATTGGTACATAAAAAATGAATTTTGAATTTAAAACAGAAAAAAAAGAAAATTCACAAATGTTATTAACAATAACATTTTCAAAGGATGAAATTAAATCAAAGTATGATGAAAAATTAAGAGAAATTCAAAAAGAGATCATAATAAAAGGATTTAGAAAGGGTAAGGCTCCAATATCTTTAATCGAGGCAAAATATAAAGATGCTATATTAAATGAAGTATCTGCTGATGTTCTTGATCTTGCATTTAAAGATATCTATGATAAACTGGAAAAAAAGCCTTTACCTAATTCTATACCTACAATTAAAGAGTATAAAAATATAGAACTGGATAAAGACTATTCAGTTGATCTTATTTATGATGTTTATCCAGAATTCCAATACGATGACTATACAAAAATAGAAATAGAGAAAGATGAGATTGTCGTAGAAAAGGATGATATAGAAAAAAGAATAAAAGAGTATTTAAAAGAGATAGCAACAATAGAATCTAAAGATGGTAAATTAGAAAAAAATGATATTGCCTACATAAAATTTGTAGCAAAAGAGGATGATAAAGAGATAGAAAAAAGTGAAGGGACTCATATAATTATAGATGATAATAATCCAGAGGATATTGCAATAGACTTGATAGGTTTAAAAAAAGGTGATAAGAAAACTTTAAAGAGAAAAAAGAATAATAAAGATATAGAAATTGAGGTAGAAATTCTTGATGTAAAAAAGGAGGTCATACCAGAATTAACGGATGAGACAGTAAAAGATATTGATTCAGAATGTTCAAGTGCAAAAGAATTTAAGGAGAAGATAGAAAAAGAATTAAAAAAATATTCGGAAGAGTACTCAAGAGAAAAGACAATTGAGAAAATACTTGATAAATTAACAGAGAGCTATAAAGGAGAGATTCCAGAATCAATGATTCAATCAACACTAGAAAATTCTTACAATAATCTATTATCAAAAGCAAGAGGAAATGAAAAATTCTTACAAAAGAGTCTTAATATCAAAAATAAAGATGAATTTAAAGAGAAATCAAGAGATAATGCAATAAAGCAGGTAAAGTCGATTCTAATAATAAAAGATCTAATCGAAAAAGAGAAAATAGAAGTTACTGATGAAGATATGGATAAATATTTAGAAAAATTAAAAGCCAATAATGATAAATTAGATAAAAATATAATGATGGAATATCTAAAGAATAATAATCAATTGCGTGAAACTATTAAAAATGAAATAGAAATAGAGAAACTTTATGATAAACTGTTAGAAAGTGTAAATGTTAAAAAAGGGAAAAAGATAAAATTTTCAGAAATTTTTAATACTTAATATTATGTTTTTTAAAAATTATTTTAAAAATTAGGAGAAATTTAATGATTATAAGTTCATATTCATACCAACAAACAATGAGTCATGGTTATTTACCCAAAATTGTAGAAAAAACAAGTAGAGGCGAAGAGGTTTGGGATATTTTTTCAAGATTGGTAAAGGATCATATTATTTTTATAGGTGGTGTAATTGATGATTGGCAGGCAGATATAGTTATGGCCACTCTTCTTTTTATGGAGAGTCAGGACCCAGAAAAGGATATATACCTATATATAAACTCACCTGGTGGTTCTGTAACTGCTGGGCTTGCTATTTATGATACAATGAAATATATAAAACCAGATGTATGTACAATCTGTGTTGGTCAGGCTGCAAGTTCTGCTGCTCTTATTCTATCCAGTGGGACAAAGGGTAAGAGATTTGCTCTTCCTCATTCAAGAATGATGTTGCATCAACCATGGGGTGGAGCCGGTGGACAGGCAACCGATATTCAAATTCAGGCAAAGGAGATTAATAGAATAAAGAAACAGATAAATCAAATATTAGCAGAAAATACTGGTAAACCAATAGAGCAGATAGAAAAAGATGTTCAAAGAGATTTCTTTTTACCACCAGAAGAGGCAATTGAATATGGGCTTATAGATAAAATATTATTAAGGAGTGAAATTAAATGAGCTGGTATAGAGATCTACAAACGCATAATATATGCTCTTTTTGTGGTAGAAGTGGAGAGGAGTTTGATCTAAAATTTGTTAAGGGTTATAACTCAAACATTTGTATCGACTGTATAAAAAAAGCTTATGATGCAATAAAAAGATTAGAAGAGGAGGAGACAGAGTCAAAGATACCTCTCGATCAACTCCCAACTCCAAAAGAGATAAAAGAGTTTCTTGATCTCTATGTAATTGGTCAGGAAGATGCTAAAAAGGTTCTTTCTGTAGCAGTATATAATCATTATAAAAGAGTTAAATTTGCTAATATACTAAAAAAAGATAAAAAATTTAAAGACCTTGAGGTAGAAAAATCAAATATATTATTATTAGGTCCAACTGGTTCTGGAAAAACATTACTGGCAAGAACCTTAGCTAAAAAATTGAATGTTCCATTTGCAATAGCAGATGCGACGACCTTAACAGAGGCAGGTTATGTAGGTGAAGATGTTGAGAATATTTTATTAAAACTGATTCAGGCTGCTGGAAATGATGTAAAGTTAGCAGAAAAAGGTATAGTATATATAGATGAGATTGATAAAATAGCCAAAAAAGGTGAAAACATGTCAATTACAAGGGATGTCTCTGGTGAAGGTGTTCAGCAGGCTCTATTGAAGATAATAGAAGGAACAGTAGCATCTGTTCCACCACAGGGTGGTAGAAAACATCCAAATCAGGAATTAATTCAGATTAATACAGAAAATATACTGTTTATATGTGGAGGTGCATTTGTTGGACTTGAAAAGATAATAGAATCAAGAATAAATGTAAAACCTATTGGTTTTGGTTCTGAGGTAAAAAAATATAACGAAAAAAATTTAGTAGAAATTTTTAAACACATTCATCCAGAAGATTTAATAAAATTTGGCATGATTCCAGAATTTATAGGAAGATTACCAATTGTAGTCGCTCTTAATCCATTAACAGAAGAGGATCTTGTAAGGATAATTAAAGAGCCTAAAAATTCAATAATAAAACAGTTTCAATGGGCATTAGCCATAGAGGATGTAGAACTTGATTTTCAGGATAGTGCCATTCAATCAATAGCAAAAATAGCAATGAAACAGAATACTGGGGCCAGAGGTTTGAGATCAATAATAGAAAAGGTTATGCTTGATCTAATGTTTGATGTTCCTTCTAATAAGAATATCAAAAAAATAATTATAGATAAAGATGTGATTGAGAATAATGCAAAACCAAGAATAATTAAAAAGGATTCTGAGAAAACAGCATGAAAATTTTAAAAGATTACGATAATATTACAATAAGAGAAAATGAATACCCTTTTATCCCATTAAGAGAGATGGTCATATTTCCATCAATGCAGAGATCTTTTTATGTAGGAAGATCTGAATCAATTCAGGCGGTAGAAATTTCTAAAAAATTTTATGAAAATATAGTATTTTTAGCGACTCAAAAAGATCCAAATGTAGAAAATCCAAAAGAGGATGAGATTTACAGAGTCGGCGTTATTGCTAAAATTGTGGAACAAAAAAAAGGACCTGATCATAAAATAATAAAACTTGTTGTAACTGGTATTGAAAGAGGAATAATAAAAGAATTTGTAAATGAGGATAATATAAAAAAGGTATTAATAGAAAAGATTGATAAAGAGAAAGAGGAAGAGATCGATGCAAAAACAGAGACACTACTCGAATATATTATTAAAGAATTTAAAAAATTCAGTGCTCTTGCAAGAATTTCCAATGATACTATAAAAGATATTATAAATAAATCTGATAATATAAATTCATTTATAAATGCTATGATGTCTCTTTTAAAATCTTCGATTGAAAATCAGATAGCAATTTTGGAAGAGACTGACTCTCATAAGAGATTGATGCTTCTTGCAGAATTGATAAGTTCAAATATAGAGATTATTCAACTCGAGAAGAAGATTACTCAGGAAGTAAGAAATAAAATGGAAAGAAGTCAAAAAGAATACTTTCTTCATGAACAGATGAAAGAAATTCAAAAAGAACTCGGTAATTTAAATAATGATGATGTAGATATATTTTCAAATCCTGTAGAATTTTCTAAAAAACTGGATGAAATAGGTGTTCCAGAATATGTAAAACAGAAAACATTAAAAGAGCATAAAAGATTATTAAAGATGCCACCAATTTCACCAGAATCAAGTATTTTAAGAACATATCTTGAATGGATAATAGATCTTCCATGGAAAGAAAAAAGAGAGGATTTAAAAGACTTAAAAAAGGCAAAAGAGATATTAGATAAAGATCATTACGGATTAAAGAAAGTAAAAGAAAGAATTATCGAATTTCTTGCAGTAAGACAGTTAAACCAGAAAACAAAAGGGCCTATCCTCTGCTTTATTGGTCCCCCTGGAACTGGTAAGACTTCACTTGGCAAGTCTGTTGCAAATGCAATAGGAAGAGAATTTATTAGAATTTCACTCGGAGGAGTAAGAGATGAGGCAGAAATAAGAGGCCATAGAAGGACATATTTAGGGGCACTTCCCGGTAAAATAATTCAATCAATGAAAAAGGTTAAATCAATAAATCCAGTCTTTTTACTGGATGAAATAGACAAAATGAGTTCTGATTTTAGAGGGGATCCAGCATCTGCTTTACTCGAAGTTCTTGATCCAGAACAGAATTCTGGCTTTGTTGATCACTATCTTGAGGTGCCATACAATCTTTCAGAAGTTATGTTTATAACAACCGCTAATTCCATCTCTGGAATCCCTTATCCTTTGCTGGATAGAATGGAGATAATAAATATAAGTAGTTATACCGAGATGGAAAAATTCAATATAGCAAAATTCTTTTTAATACCAAGAGAAAAAGAGGAGAATGGGCTTCAAGATATTGATATAAAGATTACAAATAAGGCAATAATTGACATAATAAGATATTATACAATGGAGGCTGGGGTTAGAGCATTACAGAGAAATATAGCAAAAATTTTTAGGAAAATAGCAAAATTTATAGTTCTTAATAAAAAAATTGAGAAAATTATCATTACAAGTAAAAATCTTCAAAAATTTTTGGGTAAGAAAATATATTTAAAACCAGATGTTGATGAAATTCTTGATATTGGTATTGCGCATGGACTTGCATGGTCAGAAATAGGGGGCTCCATATTACCAATTGAAATTGTTCTTTATCCTGGAAGTGGTAAGATAATTTTAACTGGAAAATTGGGTGAAGTAATGAAAGAGTCTGCTCAGACTGCTTTTTCTTACATAAGAGCAAACGCTTTTCAGTATGATATTAAATATAAAGATTTTTATAAAGATTATGATGTTCATATACATTTTCCAGAAGGGGCAATACCAAAAGATGGTCCTTCTGCTGGAATTGCAATTGCCTCAGCCATTCTTTCAGCATTAACAAAGGAGCCACTTCATTCAAATACAGCAATGACCGGGGAAATTACTCTTGCAGGTAAAGTTTTGCCAATCGGTGGGTTAAAGGAAAAAATTCTTGCTGCTGCAAGGCATAAGAAAAAAATAATCATTCTTCCTTATGAAAATGAGAAAGATCTTGTTGATATACCAAAGAGTATAAAAAAGCGACTGGAATTTAAATTCGTAAAAAGAGTTGAAGATGTTTTTAAGATAGTTTTTAGCAACAATATATATGCAAAGCCAGAAGAGAATAAAGAGAAAATTGAAAATAGCAATATAATTAATATAGACCAAAACATTCAATCAGATGGCGTTATTCTTGCAAAAGATTAGATTTTAATAATTTTTAAACGAAGTTTATCATAGATGTTTCGATTTAAAAATAAAAGCATTAAAAAAATAATATTCTCAAATAAATTATGGTTATAGTTAAGATATTAAAAGCATAATATAACTATTGCTGTTTTAATTACCTAACTTAAAGAGTAAGAATTAATCTATAAATTTGAAAAATAAAAAAAAATTAAAAAAAAATTTATTTTTTTAAAAAAAGTGATATAATTATAATGAAATTTTAATTTTTTTAAGGAGAAAATTATGAAGAGATTTTTTGTTGTATTATTTATTATTTTTGTTTTATGTGGTTTTAGTTTTGCAAGTCAGAAAAATATCATTATTCAGGATTCTAATCCAGTCTCATTCTCATTGATCACAAATTATAATTTTTTAAGTGGCAATTCTTTATCGAAAGGAAATGTTAATAATCTTGCTGCATCTTTGGGAATGGAAGCAGGCGATATGATGAATCTTGGCATTAAACTTACCTCCGCTGGTATAGGTAACATAGGAGATGGTATTTTATGGATTATTCTTGGGTATGTATTTGTATGGTTAATGTGGGAAGAAGAAAGACCTACAGAAGCTTTTAACTCAGTAATAGCATGGACAATTTCTTTTTATGGTCCTTATACTGACTCAACGTCTTCTCTTTATGCAGGTCTTGCTAATTTTTCTCTCATATTTGGTATTATATCATGTGGTGTTGGTGTTGCATTATTAATACCTGGCATAATTTTATGGGCAGTTGGTGCTGCTGGTGCTGTTTCTGGTTCACTTAAAAAAGATCAAAAGATTGTTCCAGTTGTTAGTGGTGACAAGATAGGCATTGCCATAAAGTTATAAAATTAAAATAAATACTTTTTTTTATATTTATGTAAAAGATTTTCACGAAAAAAAAGGGGATATATGCATCCCCTTTTTAAAATTTATTGATAATTTTTTAAAAAAATAATTTATTAAGCAAAGGTATCTATCTTTGTTCCGATACCAGTAAAAGATGGATCAGAAGGCAAAAAGTCTTTTGTGTTTAATTGAGACTTAAAGATTGTTGCTTGAATTATTAACCTATTCATCATTTGAGTCATTTGAGCAACTTGATTATAAGCGTTGATTGTAGATATACTCATATTCTTACCTCAAACATATAATCTTTATTATAATAAATCGGAATTATTTTAAAAATAATTATTGATTTTAGATATTTTTTCTGTTAAAATAGAAAAAATAACATAAATTTGATTCGTCTTAATAAAAAAATTACTTAAAAAATTTTTAAAATTTAGGAAATAAAATGGTAAAAAATTTTATTCTTGATACAAATGTTATTTTGCATGATTCGAGTTGTATCTACAATTTTGAAAATAATAACATAATTATTCCTTTAGTCGTTTTAGAAGAAATTGATAAATTTAAAAAAGGTGACGAGCAAAAAAATTTTCATGCAAGAGAATTCATAAGGAAATTGGATGAAATTTATACAAATACAGATTTTAAAGAAGGTGCAAAATTAGGGGAGAATCTTGGTATTTTAAAAATAATGTCTGATATAACAAGTCTTTCAGAAATAAAAAAATTTTTTATAGAAGATTCACCAGACAATAGGATTCTTGCACTTGCCTATCATCTGATAAATAATGAACATTATCAAAATGTTATAATTGTTAGCAAAGATATAAATTTAAGAATGAAGGCAAAATCCCTTGGAATACCAGCAGAAGATTATATCACTGGCACTGTTAGAAACATTGACGAACTTTATACTGGAAAAAGAATACTTGAGGATATTTCTCCAGAGTTAATAGAGATGTTTTATAATCCACCATTTGAAATTGATCTGGATAAGTTTATATTACCAGTATCAGAAATATATCCTAACGAGTATTTTATATTAAAATCAATAAAAAACTCTGTTCTTGTTAGATATGATGTCTTTAATCAAAAGATAATAAAAGTTGATAAAAAAAATGCATATGGCATAAAACCACGAAATGCAGAGCAAACTTTTGCAATGGATGCTTTAATGGATAATAACATTCCAATAGTCACACTTGCAGGTAAGGCTGGCACTGGTAAGACATTATTGGCCCTGGCATGTGCAATTGAGAAGAGATCAGATTATAAGCAGATCTTTCTTGCAAGACCAATAATACCACTCGGAAACAGGGATCTGGGATATCTTCCAGGAGATGTTGGTTCAAAATTAGACCCATATATGCAGCCATTGTGGGATAATTTAAAGGTGATAAAGCATCAATTTCAGGAGAATGATCCAAATTTTATCAGACTGAACGATATGCTTGAGAATAAAAAACTTGTTATTGAGCCATTATCATACATAAGGGGTAGATCTCTCGAAAAGATATATTTTATAGTGGATGAGGCACAGAACTTAACACCTCATGAGATAAAGACAATTATTACAAGAGTTGGAGCAAATGCCAAGATAGTATTTACCGGGGATCCATATCAGATAGACACTCCATATCTTGATTCAAAATCAAATGGTTTAAGCTATCTTATCGATAGGTTTAAAGGACAAAAACTATATGCCCATATAAACCTTGTGAAAGGGGAAAGATCAGAATTAGCAGAACTTGCATCTAATTTATTATAGAGATGGTATGATAAAAGTCTGGTAGTCCAGATAAAAAGTTTTCCTTATTTGTAAAATAAAGAAAAATATGATAAAGCAAATAAGGGGAACTTGGAAAGGGCAA
>Ga0209204_1000779_pt1 | contig 32768 bp, 37 predicted proteins | sample AD_JPNMR2_MetaG_FD_184425 | JGI IMG/M metagenome (GOLD analysis project Ga0209204, IMG submission 184425) | Active sludge microbial communities of municipal wastewater-treating anaerobic digesters from Japan - AD_JPNMR2_MetaG (SPAdes) (version 2) | ecosystem: Engineered > Bioreactor > Anaerobic...
AAACCCTCCGTATCGTGTTAGTTTGGTTACCAACATCATACAGGGTTTCTGGCTGTGGTTCCATTCATTTCTTCGTGTTGCATTTCATTCTACAATGAGCCACGCTATCGTCCTTCTTGAAAGATCTTGCCCGCGGATAGACAGTGTGGTAGAATAGCTTTGTAGTGCCAGCAAGGAGCAGGGAGGTGTCAGCTAACTGTGGGAACGTTCTTGATGGTGATCCAGTTCTTGATCTGCATCGCCCTCATCGTGGCAGTTGTTCTGCAGGAGAGCAAGGGTGAAGGGCTGGGTTCCATTGGTGGCGGCAGCCGTATGTTCTTCGGCAAGCGTAGTAAGGGCTTGGATCAGATGCTGGAGACCGCTACCACCTATCTAGCCGTGGGTTTCATGGTCCTCTCTGTGGTCCTGACTATCTGGTTTTAACCTCAGATCTGTGCTAAATGCCTTTGCCTGTGGGCAAAGGTTTTTTGTTTTTGGGCAGAAAAAAACGCCTGCCAAGGGCAGACATAAGTCTTCAGGAAGTTTGGTGGAGGTGAGCGGAGTTGCACCGCTGTCCGCGAGCGAAATCACATCAGCATCTCCGAGCGCAGCTGCAATTCTTAGTCTCGTTCATCCTCCAGCCTTGCAGCGGGCCGTGAGGCTGAACCAGCCCGTAGGTTTCCCCCTTCAGCCCCGGGCAGTGCCGAAGAGGTAGTCTGTATTGTGACGCCGGTCTTGTTGCTTACAGACGGAAGGAACAAGCGGCGTTAGCTGAACTAAGCAGCTAAAGCGTAACGATTGTTTGCAGTTATTGTTTTCCCACTTTATTAACGAGGTAGCGGGGACCTCGGCTCGCTTCTGATGCTCTTCCTGCCCACGTCGAACCTAATTCACCCCCATGGTACCTTTAGCATAGCAGAGCGGGGCTGGGCTGTCAAGGTTGGGGCGGGCTGGCCGGAGGCTGCTCAGCGTATCAATGAAGGGACGGCGGCCCATCAGACGTCCCGGCGCAGGGCCTGCCGGGCCCGGCGCTCCGCATCTCGCTTGGCGTAGGATTCCCGCTTGTCGTATTTGCGTTTGCCCTTGGCCAGGGCCAGCTCTACCTTGCACTTGCCCCTGTTGAAGTAGAGGCGGGTGGGAACTAGCGTATAACCTTCTTCCCGGGTCTTTCCCAACAGGCGGCGGATCTCCCGCTTGTGCAGGAGCAGCTTCCTGGGCCGCAGGGGATCGTGGTTGAAGCGGTTGCCCTGCTCATAGGGGCTGATATGCATCCCGTAGAGGAATACCTCGCCGTTTTCCACCCGGGCGTAGCTGTCCTTGAGATTGACCCTGCCCAGGCGGATGGACTTAACTTCCGTTCCCTGCAGCACGATGCCGGCCTCCATGGTTTCTTCGATGAAATAGTCGTGGCGGGCCTTGCGGTTTTCTGTAACTACCTTGATTTGGGCCATAGCCTGATCCTCCTGCGGTTATTATACCAGAGTTGTTGCGGCGAAGAAAGGGCCGGAAGGCGGAGAAAAGAACCCCCTAAGAGGTTACCGGAAGTATCCATAAAATGGGAAGGGAACCGTTGGACGACGGCGTATTGTCCAACAAAAAGTGTTGCGCCGAATTGTTAAGGAGGCAGATAGCATGGATCTGCAGGCAGTGCTGGCTCGGTTAAGGGGCGATGGGGACGAGTTGCTCAAGAAAGCCCTGCGGTGCTCCAGTGCCGATGAGCTCATGGAACTGGCTGGAGAGCACGGCATCGACTTGGGGGAATCAGAAGCCGTGGACCTCCTGGCTTTCTTACAGCACCGCCCTGAGGAACTGACGGAGCTGGAACTGGATGCGGTGGCAGGTGGCAGTGGGTTGGTCACGTGTTTGCTGTGCGGTTCCACCTCAGTAACCTACCTGCGGGATAGGTACGGGATCAAAGAGTACCGGTGTAACGACTGCGGTAGAGTATTCGGGATAAGGTGAGTTCGGGGCAGGGAGTGCTCCACTGGGAATCGAGAACCCGTCAGGAGGCAGATAGCATGGTTCTGCAGGAAGTGTTGGCTCGGCTTAAAGGCGATGGGGACCAAGTGCTCAAGAAAGCCCTGCGGTGCTCCAGTGCCGAGGAGCTCTTGGAACTGGCTGGGGAGCACGGCATCGAGTTGAGCGAAGCAGAAGCCGCAGAAGTGCTATCCCTTTTGCGCTTTCTGGCTGGGGAACTGACCGAGGTGGAATTGGACGTCGTGACAGGCGGCTCTGGTCAGACGATGAAGAAGTGTCCGGAATGCGGTTCGGCATCAGCAACCTTGGTCGGGGAAGGGCACGGTTTGGAACTTTGGCGCTGCAACAACTGCAACACAACATTCTTATGATGAGTAAGGAGCAAGGCATCGAGTTGAGCGAGTCAGAAGGCGTGGAAGTGTTCCAATGTGCCCATTGCGGTACTAGGTATTAGCCCCCGGTGAGAGTGGCAGAGGGCGAATCTGCCCAGCGCGGACAGGAGCGGGACACCGCGGAAGCGGTGTTCTTTTCTGTTGCGGTTAGGTCGCTCGGTCGGGAAAGGGCACAGGCGTCCGAATTAGATTAAGGGGAAGCCCCTCTCTGGGCAGGATTAAGGGGTTCCAGGGCGAAATGATGGTAATATTATCTGCTGGAGGTAGGATGATGAAACGGGCCGGACTTATAGCTTTTTTTCTTATCGCCATTATACTATTCTGCCCGCGCTTATCCCAAGCCGCGCTGAAACTGTTCGTAGAAGATGAAGAAGTGCAGCTGAAGAGCGATCTAGTCATGATCAACGGCAATTACATGATCCCCCTCTGGGTCTTTGCCGAGCACCTGGGGGCCCAGATCCAGGTGGATGAACCCCGCATAGAGATCGTCTTTGAGGACATGACTGTACATATGGAGCTCGGTGTGGAGCTGGCGCTGGTGGACGGCAGGGAGTACACGTTGGAGGTCGCTCCCCAGCTGCTCCAAGGAGAGATCATCGTTCCCCTGCGTTTCATGGCGGATCGGCGCCATTTGAGCTTGACCTTCGTCCAGGAACTGGGGGGATTCCGCTTGGCGCGCAAGAGTCCCCGCTTTACCGGCCTGAGCTCTCTGTTTACCCAGGAAGAAGAGGGGAGCGCTGCTGCCGTCTCCCATGGGGATTCTGACGAGAGGGAGCCGGAGCAGGAGGAAACGACCATCGTGCTCTACGAGCCCAGCGAGGAGCGGGGGCTGAGGGAGATCGTTTTCCTGGGCGGGCCCAGAGCCAGCATCTTCCTGGATCTGGAGTCCTACACCGGCTACCAGACCATCCTGCTGGAACATCCGGCCCGGTTGGTGATCGATCTTTACGGGGTCCAGGGCGATCCCCCGCCCATGCTGGAAGTGGACAGCTCCGTGGTCAGTGCTGTGCGGGCCAGCCGCTTTGATGACCAGACCCTGCGGGTTGTCTGCGACCTGAGGGCCCCCACGGGCTACCGGGTCCTGCCGGCTGCCGAAGGCGGGCTGACCATCGAGTTCAACTACCAGCTCTCCGCCCTGACTTTGGAGGAAGAGGATGGCAGCTTATGGCTCAGTTTCGAGATTTCCAGTGCCCCGGAAGTTCAGGCAACCTACCTGGAAAACCCCCTCCGCCTGGTGCTGGATTTTCAAGATACCACTTTGGTCAGCAGATCCTTCGACGTGCCGGTCAATTTGGGCCCAATTGCCCGCTGGCGGGCAGGGCAGCATTCGCCTTCTGTTACGAGAATCGTCCTGGAGCTGACTGAGCCGGTGGCGCCCCTGCCTGTGGAGGAACGGCCCCGCGGATATGTACTGCCCCTCTTCCCCGGGACCGCGGCGGAGGCCGCCGCCTACCTGCGGGCCCAGCAGGTTCCCGCGGCTGAAGTACCCGGCACGGAGGTCCTGCCAGTGCAGGAAGGAGTACTCTCCGGTCTGGTCATCGCGGTTGACCCCGGACATGGCGGATCAGATCCGGGGACAATCGGCTACCGCGGCACCTTTGAGAAAGATGTGAACCTGGCCATCAGCCTCTACCTTGGCGAACTGCTCAGTGAAGCCGGGGCCAAGGTGGTCTACACCAGGGACAGTGATATCTACGTCTCTATCTTCAAACGCCCCGAGGTCGCGGTGGAGGCCCGGGCGGATCTGTTCGTGTCTGTTCATGCCAATTCCAACATCGAACGGGGGCGGGCTCGGGGTACCGAGACCCTGTACCGCGCCGGCGATCCCGTCTCTGAACTGTTTGCCCGCATCGTCCAGGAGGAGCTGGTGAAGGCCATTACCCTCATCGACCGCCGTATCTGGGGTCGGGAAGACCTGGCGGTGTTTAACGGGTCGGATATACCTTCCATTCTAGTGGAAGTGGGCTTTTTGGATCACCCCGATGAGGAAGTGCTCCTTAGGGCGCCTGGCTTTCAACAGGCTGCCGCCCAAGGCATTTTCAACGGTATTGTCCGCTTTTACCTGGAGAATAAGAGGTAGGGGGCGAGCATAATGAAGAAGGAGCGCATCTTGGCAGGACTGCTCTCGGCTGTCCTGGCGGTCCTGGCGGTTCGCGTCCTCATCGGCTGGCCGGCTTCCGATGGGGAGGTTGTGCCTGCTGCGCTTGATCCTGCCGAGCCTTTCTACCCTGTCTACTTTGCTTCCCGGGAAAACGGCCTGCTGGCGCCGGAGTTTCAGCAGGGCAGCCCCACCATTGACAGCGTGCTGGCCCGTCTTCTGGCGGGCCCTTCGCTCCAGCATTTGGTAGGCGCGCTTCCCGCGGAAACAGCTGTCTTAGGGTACAGCCAGGCTGGCGGAACCCTGTATGTGAGCTTCAGCCATCACTTAGTCACCAACCACCCCGGCGGCAGCACCGGCGAGATTTTGACTGTCTACAGCATTGTCAACAGCCTGGCCGTCCTGGCCGGTGTGGAGCAGGTACAGATTCTCGTGGAAAACCAGGTCATCGATACGCTGGCCGGCCACCTCAATTTGCGGAGGGCCCTGCGGCCGGATTATTCCGCCTTGGGAGCCAGCGTGTTGTAACGTGTACCAGTTGGAGGAATAGGCTTTGACCATCGGTATTTATGATTCGGGCTTGGGTGGGCTCTCGGTTTGGCGGGAGCTGTGCAGCAGGATCCGTGCGCCCTTCGTGTATTTCGGTGACACCGCGCACCTCCCCTATGGCGATAAGAGCCCCGACCAGCTCCTGGAGTATTTTAACGGCAGCCTTGCGTTTCTGCAGAGCAGGGGCTGCCGGACTATTGTGGTGGCCTGCAATACCACCAGTTCGGTTGTGCTGCCCAGGCTCAAACACCTGGTGCAGCTTCCTGTTGTGGGCATGTTGGAAGGAGTCTCCCAAGCAGCGGCTGCAGCTGGCAAAAGGCGGATTGGGGTGCTGGCCACCGAGGCCACTGTGCGCAGCGGCGTGTACGCCCGGACCCTGGAGGAGGCCCTGCCTGGCGCTGAAGTCCTGATGCAGAGCGCCCCTGAGCTCGTGCCCCTGGTGGAAGCGGGTGAAATCGCCGGCCCCAAGGTGCGGGCTGCCCTTCTGCGGTACTTAGATCCCCTGTTGACCCAGGGGATTGAGGCGCTGCTTTTGGGCTGCACCCACTACTCCTTCCTGGCGGAGCCCATTGGTGAGCTGGTGGGCGGGGAGATTTCAGTGATCGATCCCGCACCGGCGGTGGCCAGCCGGGTGCAGGAAGCTTGGGCCGATGGGGAAGGCGGGAAAGGTACCGATGAGTTTTGGGTCAGTGCCGCACCCGAGCGCTTCCGGGCCACCGCGGAGCTGATCCTGGGGGAAAAGCTTCCGCCGGTGCGCTTAAGGCCATGGGGGGAGGAGGGCAGTTGATGCAGCAGAGGATTAAAGAGGAATGGCAGGGCAAGAAAGTCGCCGTCATCGGCCTTGGGGTGAGCAACACCGCTTTGATTAGGTTCCTCAAGGAGGCGGGAGCCCAGATCAGCGGGCGGGATCAGAAGACGGGTCCGCAGTTGGGTGGGCGCCTGGCCGAGCTGGAGGCCCTGGATGTGGAGCTGGTTTTGGGCCCCGGGTATCTGGAAGACCTGGACCAGTTCGATGCGGTCTTCGTCAGCCCCGGAGTGCCCAAGCACCTGCCCCAGCTGCAGGAAGCGGCCCGCAGGCGGCCCCTGGAAAGCGAGATCAGCCTGTTCTTTCGCTACTGCCCGGCGCCCATCTACGGCATTACAGGCAGCAGCGGCAAAACCACAACCACCACCTTGGCCTGGGAGATCATGCGGGCCTCGGGGCTCAAGGCGGTGATCGGGGGGAACATCGGGAACCCTCTGATCGAAGAGCTGCCCCGCTTGAGCCCGGAGCACAAGGTGGTCTTGGAGCTGTCCAGCTTCCAGCTGGAGGATCTCCCTGCTAGTCCCCATGGGGCGCTGATCACCAATCTTGCCGAAAACCATCTGGATGTCCACGGTACCATGGAAAACTACATCGCCGCCAAGCGGAATATCTATCTCCACCAGGGCCCAGGGGATTTCCTGGTCCTCAATTTCGACGATCCGGTAACCAGGGCCATGGGGGAAGAAGCCTCGGGAAAGGTTTTCTTTTTCAGCATGGAGAATAAGGTAAGGGACGGAGCTTACCTCAAGGGTGCAGAACTGGTTTATGTCCAGGACGGAGAGGAAGAGCCCATCCTTAGGCGCTCCGAGCTGCAGCTGCGGGGGGAACACAACGCCGCCAACTTCTTGGCTGCCGCGGTGCTGAGCCGGGCCGCTGGGGCCGGCCTCAGGGCCGCGGCTGAAGTGGGCAGGACCTTCCAGGGGGTGCCCCACCGCCTGGAGTTTGTGGCGGAGTACGGCGGGGTGCGCTACTACAACGATTCCATTGCCACAACACCCCAGAGGACCCTCGCTGCTTTGCAGTCCTTTTCCGAGCCCATCATCCTCATCGCCGGCGGTTACGATAAACAGCTGTCCTTTGCGCCCTTGGCTGAGGGAGTGCACAGACGGGTGAAGCACCTGGTGCTCCTGGGCGCCACTGCGCCTAAGATCCGCGAGGCAGTCCTGGCTCTAGGGGATTTCTCCCTAGAGGTGGTGGAAAATCTAGAGCAGGCGGTGGCCGCGGCCAAAAACAAGGCCAAGCCAGGCGACTGCGTGCTTTTGTCGCCGGCCTGCGCCAGTTATGATCAGTATGCCGATTTCATGGAGCGGGGGGCCCACTTCCGCAAGCTGGTGCATGAGCTGAATAAATAGAAAGGTGGAGAAGTGAGCATGATTCGTCTGACAACGCCCCTGGAGAACGTGGAGACCCTGCGGGCCGGTGATCAAGTCGCCCTCAGCGGTGTGATCTATACCGCCAGAGACGCGGCTCACCAGAGGCTGGTGCAGCTGATTCGGGAAGGCCAGCCCCTGCCGTTTCCCATCGAGGGGGCTGTGATCTACTATGTAGGCCCCACCCCGGCCAAGCCCGGCAAGCCCATAGGTTCAGCGGGCCCCACCACTTCCATGCGCATGGACGGCCTGACCGTGCCCCTTTTAGAGCTGGGCCTCAAGGGCATGATCGGCAAAGGCGGCCGCAGTCCGGAAGTGATTGAGGCCATGAAGCGGCACAAGGCCGTTTATTTCGCCGCGGTGGGAGGGGCAGCAGCGCTGATCGCCCAGCACATTAAGGAAGTTGAGGTGGTGGCCTATCCGGATCTGGGGCCGGAGGCCGTGCACCGCATGGTGGTGGAGGACTTTCCGGTCATTGTGGCCATCGACGCCCAGGGCAATAATCTCTATGAACAAGGGGTGGCCAAGTACCGGCAGGCAATTGCTGAAGGGGGTAACTAAATGAGCTTTGTTCGCGCCGACGGGCGCCGCCATGATGAGCTGCGTCCAGTTCAGATTACACGGAATGTCAACATGTACGCCGAGGGTTCTGTGCTCATCGAAGTGGGGAACACCAAGGTGATCTGCACAGCCACGGTGGAAGATAAGGTGCCCCCTTTCCTGCGGGGTACGGGCGAAGGCTGGATTACTGCGGAATACTCTATGCTGCCCAGGGCTACTGCGGAGCGCAATCCCCGGGAGTCCACCCGGGGCAGGATCGGCGGGCGCACCCATGAAATCCAGCGCCTCATCGGCCGCGCCCTGCGCGCGGTTGTGGACCTGAAGGCCCTGGGTGAGCGCACCATCTGGCTGGACTGCGATGTCATCCAGGCCGATGGCGGCACCCGCAGCGCCTCCATTACCGGGGCCTTTATTGCCCTCTCCGATGCCCTGCGCAAGCTGGAGGGCGTCGATGTGGGGGTTAAGGAGTACCTGGCTGCGGTGAGCGTGGGTATCGTGGACGGAGAAGTGCTCTTGGATTTGAACTACGGGGAGGACTCCGCCGCCGAAGTGGATTTCAACGTGGTCATGACCCAAAGCGGCCGGATCGTGGAAGTGCAGGGCACCGCGGAGGGCAGGCCCTTCAGCCGCGAGGAGATGGAACAGCTGCTGAACCTGGCGGAAAAGGGTATTTTCGAACTGATGGACATCCAAAAGGCCCTGCTCATGGAGGATCTATCCAAGAAGTTCGGGGGACAATAAATGGCATTCAGGCTGGTTTTGGCAAGTCACAATCAACACAAGATCAGGGAAATCAAGGAGCTCACAGCCCACCTGGGCTTTCCGGTCCTGGGCCTGGGGGAAGTGGGGGATCTGCCCCCCGTGGAGGAAGATGGGGAAACGTTTCACGCCAATGCCCGGAAAAAAGCGGTGGAAACCGCCAGAAAGCTCGGGGAATGGGTATTGGCCGATGACTCGGGCCTGGAAGTCGATGCCCTGGGGGGCGCCCCAGGCGTGCACTCGGCCCGCTTTGCCGGGGAAGGTGGGGGAGATGCCCGCAACAACGAGCTGCTCCTGAGGAAACTCGCCGATCTGCCCCTGGAGCAGCGGGGTGCGCAGTTCCGCTGCGTGATGGCCCTAGCCTCTCCAGATGAGGAGGTGGAGTTTTCCGAAGGGGTCTGCCGGGGTGTGATCGGCTATGCACCCCGGGGCAGCAACGGTTTTGGTTACGATCCCCTCTTTATCGTACCGGAGCTGGGCCGTACCTTTGCTGAGCTGAGCCCCGAGGAGAAGAACCGGATCAGCCATCGCTCCCGGGCCATGCGGGGCATGCTGGAAATCCTGGAGAGGGTAAGCCGAGCCCAGAAAGGCGGTTGACACAGCCGAGGGGGTTGTGGTAATATTGTGAATGTCAGTCTGGGAATGCGGCGGGGCGTGGCGCAGTTTGGCTAGCGCGCCTGCCTTGGGAGCAGGAGGCCGGAGGTTCAAATCCTCTCGCCCCGACCAGTTCGTGCGGGTGTAGCTCAATGGTAGAGCCCCGGCCTTCCAAGCCGGTGGTGTGGGTTCGATTCCCATCACCCGCTCCATTCTGAAACCTCTGGCGCCTGTAGCTCAGGGGATAGAGCATCGGACTTCTAATCCGAGTGTCGCAGGTTCGATTCCTGCCAGGCGCGCCATGAATCGTGGTGGGTATAGCTCAGCTGGTTAGAGCGCCAGGTTGTGGCCCTGGAGGTCGCCGGTTCGAATCCGGTTACTCACCCCATTTTCGAACATGAGGAGGCAGCTCTAAGGTTTAGGCCTTAGGGCTGTCTTTTTGTTTTGGCATCCATTCAGGTCTCGGGCTGTTTTACATCGGGCAACGACGGGTGAAAAAAATAATACAAATTAGCAGGAAATATTCAAGATCCGGCGAATACCTAAAGCCGTGTTCACACAATAAAAGGACCCGGGCCTAAGCATGGAACAACTAAGGAGGTACATTATGCGGAAGAGAGTATTGGTATTGGCTGTAGCGTTTCTGCTGCTTCTTTCAGGGCTGGCCATGGCCTACCCCACTCGCAATATCACTTTTGTCATTCCGTTCAATCCTGGTGGAGCAACGGACGTAGTTGGGCGTCAGCTGGCTCAATTCGCAGAGAAGTATTTGGGAACACGCTTTATCATTGACAACCGGCCTGGAGCCGGAAGCGGTATCGGCATGAATTTCGTGTACAATTCTCGCCCCGATGGGTATACCCTAGGCCTAGGCGGAGCGCATCTTGTGGTGAGCAGTGTCCTCCAGGCCACCCAATATCCTGCCCATGAGTTCACCAACATTGCCAGGATCAACCTTGATCCCTTCGTTTTGGCGGTGCGGGCAGATTCTCCGTATCAGAGCATTGAAGGGCTGATTGCCGCCACCCATGAGCAGGCCATCAGCTTGGGGAATGCCGGTGTGAACACCACAACCTACATGGTGTGCGCAGCCATCAACTCGGTCACCGGTGCTAACTTCAACATTGTACCTGCCGATGGCGGTGCGCAGATGAGAGCCCTCATTATCGGTGGACACATTGATGGAGGTATCTTCTCCCAGTCAGAGCTGATCGGTTACGAGGAGGAGCTCAGACCCCTGTTGGTCATGAGTGATCAAAGGACCGTGCTCTATCCGGAGGTTCCCTGCGTTGCTGAATTCGGCTGGACTGGAATCCCCGAAGGGTCTTGGCGGATGGTTACGGCACCTCCCGGCCTGTCTGAAGACATCAAGTCCGCTTTAGTGGAAGCTTTCCACAAGGTGGTCAACGATCCCGAGTGGATCGCCTGGTCCCAGAGCAATGGCTTCATCGAGTTGTTCCTGGCCGGGGAAGAGCTGGATCAGTATGTGCGGGATCAGGAAGAGCTCTTCACAGATTTGGTACAGGCCATCGGTCTTGAGTAACGACCAGCAGCAAAAGGGGTACCTAGAGTACCCCTTTTAACAAGATGAGGGGGTTGTCATGAAGGTCTTAAGGCAGAACGACTTTTGGCTGGGTGTGGGTCTCAGCGTTTTTTCCATCTGGTACCTTGTGGTAGCCGGCCAAATCCGCCGCGGGGCGACTCACCCCGTTGATGTTGGGCCGCGGGCACTTCCGCTCATTTATGGAAGCCTGCTGCTCATTTTGAGCATCGCGCTCATCATCAGAACGATCCTGGAAGCCAGGAAGACAGCGGAGGAAGGGGAAAGCGCGGGGCTGCCCCTGAAGTCAGTGGTGACTGCTGGCTTGGCCGTGGCCTATGCCTGGCTGATCCCGCGCCTTGGCTTTGTGCTCAGTTCCACCGCCCTGCTGCTCTGCACCACCAGGGTGATCGCGAATAAGAAATACAACTACTGGCTGCTGACACTGACCTATCTGGTGCTTTCCTTGGCCCTTTCTTTCATCTTCAGTCGGTGGTTCTACGTGCAGTTTCCCGAACCTTTACTGGATGCATTGGGGGTATAGACTATGTGGGAAACATTGGGAACAGCCATTGCAGCAGTCTTCAACTTCAGTGCACTGCTTTGGATTAGTATTGGTACGGTTCTAGGAATTGTCGTCGGCGCACTGCCCGGCTTAACTGCCACCATGGGCATTGCCATCATGCTTCCACTCTGCATCACCCTCGGGCCAGAGCTGGGCATGGCTACCTTACTTGGAGTTTATATGGGCGCGGTAACCGGTGCGTCCATTCCCGCCATCCTGCTGGGGATCCCGGGCAATCCCAACGCCATAGCCACCGTGGCCGACGGGCAGGGCATGGCTAGAAACGGTGAGCCGGGCCGAGCCTTGGGTTTGGCTGTAACCGCGTCTTTCATTGGCGGCATGTTCAGCCTTTTGGTTTTGGTGCTGGTTTCTCCATTCTTGGCCAAGGTGGCACTGTCGTTTGGCCCACCTGAATACTTCGGACTCGCCCTCATGGGCTTGACGCTGATTGCCACGGTGTCTGGCAAAAACATGATCAAGGGGCTCATCGCCGGTATCTTGGGATTGATGGTAAGTACGGTGGGCTTTGATCCCCTCACCGGCTCGGGACGCTTCATTTTCAACAATCCCAATCTGATGAGTGGTATTTCCCTGGTACCTGTCTTGATTGGCATGTACGCGATTGGTCAGGTGCTGGTGTCGGCATCCGATGAATCGCAGATGGGTCAGGTCAGGGCATTCAAGAAAGAAAAAATATTCCCCAGCCTCAAAGAGCTGTGGGAGTATAGGCGGACCATTTTGGAAGCAGCTCTGATCGGTACAGGTATAGGCGTGCTTCCAGGAACCGGGGCCAGCATCGCGGTGTTTTTGGCCTATGAACGGGCCCGGAAGATCTCTAGGCATCCAGAGAGTTTTGGCCAAGGAGCCCCAGATGGGATCCTTGCTCCCGAGACGGCCAACAACGCGGTGACGGGGGGAGCCATGGTTCCCACTTTGACTTTGGGCATTCCCGGTGATGGATCCACCGCCCTGCTTCTGGGCGCGCTCACCATTTTCGGCTTGCGCCCGGGGCCGCTGCTGTTTAGGGACCAGTCCGCCTTTATGTACACCATCTTTCTAGCCATTTTCATGGCCAACATCTTCATGGTGATCTACCAGATCGGCGGCATCCGTCTTTTTGTCAACATCCTCAAGGTGCCCCCGGCTATCCTCATGCCCATCGTTTTGGTATTGAGTGTGGTGGGTGCCTACGCCATCAACATCAACGCGTTTGACATCGGCGTGGCCGTGGTCTTTGGCATAGTGTCGTTCATCTTCAAAAAGACGGACGTGCCGTTAGTGCCCATGATTCTAGGCGTGGTGCTGGGGGGCATGTTCGAGGCGGAGCTGCGGCGCGGTCTGGTGCTGTACCAAGGAAACTTCTTTGGCTTCTTCTCCCGTCCCATTTTTGCCGCGCTCTTCCTGGTCACCGTGCTCAGCCTGATGTGGCCTTGGCTTTCGGCTTACATCAAAAAGAGGAAAGGAGCGGCGGCCTGATGCGCTTTGCCTTTTTGGGTTACAGCGGCGCTGTGCAGCTGAAAGGGTCTGATAATGCCTCGCTGCTCTTGGAGCGCGGCGGAGAAGGGCTGCTCGTTGATGTGGGCGGCGGTGCCTGCGGCAAGCTGCGGGAGCTGGGATTCGACCCCCAGAACCTGGCTGCTGTTTTAATCACCCATGGGCACATCGATCACATTTACGGACTGCCTTCGCTCCTCCACCAGATGTGGCTGCTGGGGCGCACCAAGCCCCTGACTATCCTCGGGCTGCCCGCGGCCCTGGATACGGCCGAAAGGCTTGTGGAGCTGTTCGCCCTGCCTGAGAAAAAGGGGATGTTCCCCCTGGAGTTCAGGGAAGTCGCGCCAGGTGAGGTGTACAGCTGGAGGGATCTCTCGCTGCGCTGGGTGGCCATGGAGCACAGCGTTCCCACGGTGGGATTCCAAGTTCTTCAGAACAGCCAAGGTCAGCTGTTCTACTCGGCCGATACAAGTTACTGCCCAGAACTGGGTCCTGTGCTGGGCCCCACCAGGGTGGTGATTCATGAGGCTGCCACCTTGGAAGAGGTGGGGGAAGCGACGCGCAGCAAAGGCCATTCCACAGCCGCGGACGCGGGGCGCTGCGCCAGGGATCTGGCTGCAGAAACGCTCTATCTATTTCACTTCGATCAGGTTTACGAGAGCCGTTTAGCTGAGTTTGTGCGCGAAGCTGCGTCCACTTTCCACGGCGCCATTTTGTTGCCAGAAGCGTTGAAGTGGTATACGATAACCTAATGGGCGGGTTCTGCGCTTTGGCGCGGAGAGACCGCTTGCAAGCCCATGGGAAGGGGGAGGAGCCCGGTGACAGCCGAAGACCTTCGGAAGTTGATCAACGCGAACATGGATCAGCTCACTAAGACGCAGAAAGCACTCGGGGCCTTCATTTTGGAGCATCTGTCGGAATGTGCCTTTGCCACTTTGGAAGAGATAGCCCAACAGTCGGGCGTTAGTACTGCCAGCATCATCAGATTTGCGCGGAAGCTGGGGTTCACTGGATTTCCTGAACTCAAGGAGAAGATTCAAGAGGAGTTTCGCGATTCGGTGACCACCGCGACTAAGCTGGAGCGGCGGATTGAGATGTTCAGCGGATCCGCCCAGGTTTTGCGCGAGCTTCTGGAGATGGAAGGAGAACAGGCCAGCCGGCTGATCACGGAGGAACTGGCCCTCAACTATGCGGCGGCAGTGCAGAAACTGGCCAGCGTGCGGGAGCTGATCCTGTATGGGGAAGGGGCTTCAGCGACCTTAACTTATCTTCTGGAATTCCGCTTTCGCCGCTTCGGGTATCGGGTGACCCGCATTAACGAGAGCGGGCGCTACTTCTTCGATGCGGTGCTGAACCTGCCCCGCGATGGCGCGGCCGTTGTGTGCGGATTGGGCAGGCCCCCTAGAGAGCGGCAGTTTTTTCTGAGACGGGCCAAAAAGTGCGGAAACACCACGATCTTGATTACGGACAGCAGTGTGTCCGGGCTGCGGGCGGGTGCAGATTACGTGCTGCCTGTGGCAGGACGGTCCGTGGGCGTCTTCCAATCCCTAGTTATGCCCACGCTCATCGCCGAGGCCCTGGCCCTGGGGGTAGCCGTGGAAAAGCGTGAGGAGATCATGGACTCCTTTCAGGAACTGGATGATCTGAGACGGGAGTTCGGCTATCCCAACATCGGCGGCCTGCTGTGGCGCTAGTCGGGAAACCCAAGCAGGAAAAGCAGCCTGAAGGCTTATGCCTCCAGGCTGCTTCTTTTCTGCTTCTCTCCAGCTAGTTCTGCCAGCCTTTCCGCGCTGCGCACCATTTCTTCCAGGGCAGTGTGGAGCTCTTGCGCCAGTTGCCCTTGCTGGGCTTCGACTTCTTGGACCTCCTGCACCACCTTGTGTACGCTGCTGGCCATGCTTTCCAGCACGCCGCGCATCTTCTCCATGGCTGCGTCCACTGAGCTTACCGAGTTGATGGTGCTGGCGGAAAGCTTGTGGATGGCATCGGCCACCACCGCAAAGCCCCGGCCCAGTTCCCCGGTGCGGGCCGACTCAATGGATGCGTTGATGCCCAGGATGCGGGTTTGGGTCGCCACGTTGCCGATAATGCCCATGACCGCCTCGGCCTCCTGCACTAACAATTGGCTTTCCGCGGCCAGCTCAGAAAGGGCGCGGATCTCATCGGCCACTTCCTTGAGCACCTGCCCGTGCTGGCTGTGGAGAGTCTCGATATGGGCTAAGCCCTGCTCGATGAAGGTGAGCAGGCTGCTGGACTCGGCCATGAGCTGGCGGTTGACCTGTTCCCTTGCTGTCACCAGCTCCCAGATCAGTCTAGCTCCCTCCGGGGGAACCACCACAGTTGTCTCCGAGGCGGCAGAGGCCAGCTCAGCGGCTACCGCCGCGTTTCCCGTGGCGTCGAAGACTATCTTTTTCCCCGGCTTGCTGAGTAAGTCATGGAAGTTTCTGGTGGTAAATATGCCGTGCTTCCGAGCCAGCTGAATGCCCGGGCTTTGGAGATCCAGGTCTGCTATGCCCAGGATTTTGATACCGGGAGTGTGCAAAAAGGTTTTCAATAAGGCTGTTCCACCGGGACCTGCACCGATTATTGCTAACTGTTCCACTGCTGCGGCACCCCTTCCTCGTAAGGTGAATGGCTGAATATATTCTGGTTCATCGTGGTAATTCCTTTGAGGGAGGCAGGATATTGCCATGGGAAAATGGAAGAACTATGTGTGAAAAAAATCCCTTGCTGTGGAGGAGAACGCTGCATGTCACAGGTGAAGTGGGCGGCGGTGCAGGCTAGGGCCGCTCCCGTTTTTCCAGCGAGGCAGCACTGCTGAAGTCACATCCAGGCATTGGCGATTATTATTTTCCAAATGGGAGTGAAGGCGAATGGATGCACTTAGGTTCTTGGATGAGGAACTGCAGAGTTTGAAAGATCAGGGGTTGTACCGTGAGCCCCGCACTTTAGCAGGCCGGCAGCGGCCCCGCAGTGTGTTTGACGGCAAATCGGTGGTCAACCTCTCTTCCAACAACTACTTAGGTTTGACCAATCATCCCAAGATGATTGAAGCGGCGATCAAGGCCACCGAAGAGCTGGGCGTAGGTTCGGGTGCGGTGCGCACCATTGCCGGCCAGATGGAGCTGCACAGACAGCTCGAGAAGAAGCTGGCGGAGTTCAAACACGTGGAAGCCTGTCTGGTCTTCCAGTCCGGCTTTACCGCCAACTCGGGTACAGTCGCGGCCATTTTGGGCAGGGAGGATGTGGTGATCAGCGATGAGCTGAACCATGCCAGCATCATCGACGGCTGCCGGCTGAGCAGGGCCCAGATCAAGGTCTATCCCCATGCCGACATGGACGGCCTGCGCAAAGCCTTGGAAGAAGTGGAAGGCCGCCGCAAGCTGGTGGTGACCGACGGCGTCTTCTCTATGGACGGCGATATTGCTCCCCTGCCGGAAGTGGTGAAACTGGCCAAGGAATTCGACGCGGCGGTCATGGTGGACGATGCCCATGCCAGCGGCGTTTTGGGGCGCAACGGCCGGGGAACGGTGGATCACTACGATCTCCACGGCCAGGTGGATATCCAGGTGGGTACCCTCTCCAAGGCCATCGGTGTGCTGGGAGGCTATGTTGCCGGTCCCCAGAAACTCATCGATTACCTGGTGCAGCGGGCCCGTCCCGTGCTGTTCAGCACCACCCATCCACCGGCAGTTACCGCGGCCTGCATTGCCGCCATCGACATCCTCTTGGAGCATCCGGAACTCATCGACAAGCTCTGGGCGAACACCGAGTTCTTCCGCTCCGGCTTGAGGAACCTGGGCTTCGACACCGGCAAGAGCCAGACCCCGATTATCCCCGTGATCGTGGGTGATGAGCGCAAAGCCATGCAGCTCGCCGATGAGCTGTTCGCGGAGGGGGTCTTCGCCCAGGGAATCGCCTACCCCACGGTGCCCAGGGGCAAGGCCCGGGTGCGCACCATCGTTACAGCGGAGCACACCCAGGAAGATCTCCAGTACGCGCTGGACGCCTTCGAGAAGGTCGGGCGCAAACTGGGTATCATCTAAAGACAGCAAAGCCCCGGCTCAGGCCGGGGCTTTTGGTATAACCACCTTTGCTGCTCGGGGTTTGATCGTGGCCTGGATGGGCCTGGCGGGAAAGACATCCCCATCGAGCATGATGGGCAGGCTCTGGCCCTCGATGCTCACTTCCCGGCCGCTGACGATGGAAACGGCGGGATGGTCCAGGTGATTCCCGGAGTAAACCTTGGGCAGCGTCATGGCTAGATTCCATCTGGAGAGCTTCTCCACGATGAGTACGTGGAACTCACCGCTGTCGTAGCGGGCATGGGGGGCAAACTTCATCCCTCCGCCCCCATAGGGCATGTTCATCACGAAGATGCCCACCGCATCCTTTTCCAGAACCGTGTCATCTACTTTGATGCGCACCTGGTAGCTGCGCAGATGGCGCAGGGTGGAGGCCACGCCCACCAGGAAGGCCGGCGAGCCTTTGATCAGTCCATCGCGATGGGCGTTCACATGCATGATCACATCCACGGCAAACCCGATGCAGGCCAACTGGCCGAAGACATTTTCGTGTTCCAGGCCCACATCAAGCGGTCCTGTGGCCCCCTCCAAGAGGACTTGCAGGGCGCTTTCGGTATCCCTGGGAATACCCAGGCCGCGAGCATAGTCATTGCCTGTCCCGCCGGGAATCACGCCCAGAGCTGCGGGTTTCTGCCAGATGGCTGTGAGCACCTCCCTAACGGTACCATCGCCTCCCAAGGCGGCTACCACCGGATGTTTTTCACTGGCTCGATCTGCTAGTTCCACAGCGTGGCCTGCGTATTCCGTCCAGACCATTTCGAAGTCCGCATTCTGCGCCTTGAGCAGTTCCTGCACCTGCTGGGCCACTTTTCGTCCGCGACCTCTGCCCGCCAGGGGATTGGCAATGATGGCTATGCTCATGTCCTGCCTCCTCAGCAACTTCTCCCTGTGCAATTCGCCATTATAAATCGAAACTCCTTCGTCCATACTAGGTGCAGAAGGAGGTGCTGGAGACTTTGTCGCAGGACAAGAAGAAGCAGAAGCAGCCGCAGAAAAAATCCCAGGGCAAAAAAGCTTCCGGACTGGTCAACGCCAATCATCTCTATGAAACAGGCGAGGAATTGGCCAGCCGCCAGCAGGAAGCCCAGCGGCGCGCCCGCAGCGCCACGCCGCAGCAGGGCACGGAGAATCCAGAAGGACCAGGCTGAGCAGGGGGCGAGGGTAGCAGGTAGCAGGTGGTCAACTGCCGGTAAAACTACTAGAGGTGCTGTACGACGTTCAGCCACGTCGCCACAGCACCTCTTTTCGCTTCCTGCAACTAAAATGGTGGAGATGAAGGGACTCGAACCCTCGACTTCCACGTTGCGAACGTGGCGCTCTCCCAGCTGAGCTACATCCCCACCCTAAACATACATCCGCCTATTATTTTAAGCTCCCGGCAGATATTTTGCAAGCAAAAAAGAAGGGTGGGGCCCTGCCCGCTCGTTAGGCTTTGAGCCTTCCCAGAAGCTTGGTGAGCTCTCCACCCGCCTGCAGGACGGCTTGCTGGTTCCTGGCCCAAACCGCCTGCTGCAGAGCCTGGAGGTGCGATGCAATCTCCTCTTCCATCTGCAGTCCGCCGCCACTTAGCGGCTGCAGAGTTTCCCAGCGGCGCTGCAGATCCTGCACGGTCCGGGCAGCCTTCTGCCAGTCCCCCGCCAGGGCAGCCTGGGAAACGCTGTCCAGGAGGCTCTGCAGTTCCGCCGCGGGCCCCTCCGCTGCCGAATAGGGAGCCGGCGCTGCTTCCCGGGTAAAGACGATCTCCCGGGCCGGAGCGGGAGAGCTTTTTCTCGGAGTGGCCAGAAACCTTCCGGCCAGCAGCACGAGACCCAAAACCAAGGCCGCCAACATGAGTCGTCTGCGCACAGAATCTCCCCTTTCCCCCTTAGCATTCCCTGCATTGATTGATTCATTTTGATCACAATAAATGAGAGAACAGCAGGGGGGAAGACTGGATGAAGGTGGTCTGGGTGGTTAGGCCCGCCGAAGGCGGTATTATGCACCATCTAAGACAGCTCTCAGCGGGGCTGCAGGATTGGGAAATTGTGGTGGCGGCCCCGGCGTCCCTGAAGGATCTGCTGCCCGGGAGGCGCTTTATCCAGCTGGAGCTGGTTGATGGCCTCTGTCCCCGACAGGACTGGGCGGCCGTGCGCAGGCTGAAGCGCATCCTTAAGGAGGAAAAGGCCCAAATTGTACATGCCCACGGCCTGAAGGCGGCCCTGATTACTGCCGCGGCATTGACCCCCAAAAGGCACCCCCACTTTGTGTTCACTGCCCATAACTCTCTGCCCCAAAGCCCATCGCCCTTCCTGGGCTGGGCTTCCAACCTGGTCCAGCGCTGGCTCTTCAGCGGTATGAGCACCATTATCAGCGTCTCCGACGCGGTGCGGGCCCAGATTCTCCGCTACGTCCCGGAAAGCAAGGTGCTCACCATCTACAACGGCATCTGCTCCAGCGAGTTCGGGCACTATCCCGGGGAAATGTCCCGCCAGTCCCTGGCCCTTTCCGAGGAAGACCAGGTGGTGGGCACCGTGGCCCGCCTGATCCCCGGCAAGGGTGTGAAAACCCTCCTGGAGGCGGTGTCCCTGGTGGCCAAAATCCTGCCCCGGCTGCACTTGGTGGTGGTGGGGGATGGCCCGGAACGGGCCAGGCTGGAAGCTTACAGCAAGCGCCTGGGACTGGAGGGACGGGTGCGCTTTTTGGGCTGGCGGGATGATGTACCCAGCCTGATGGCGGGCTGGGACTGTTTTGCTCTGCCCACCTTGAGCGAGGGGTTCAGCCTAAGCGTGCTGGAAGCCATGGCCAGCCGGCTGCCGGTGGTGGTCTCGGACCTGCCCGCCCTGCGGGAGGCGGTGGTGCCGGGCAAAGGGGGGCTTTTGGTTCTGCCTGGCAGCGTGCCTGACTGGGCTGCTGCCCTGCTCCATGTGCTCAAAGATCCGGTTAAGGCCCGGGCCATGGGGGCATTTAACCGGGAGAGGGTAGAGACTTTCTTCGGCGCGGAGCGCATGGTCCGCTGCACCAGGGCGCTTTACGAAGGTATGATCACATGAGACCTGGGCGGACCCGGATGGTCCTGGGGGTGGCTTTAGCCCTTTTCTGCCTGTGGGCTCCGGGGGCGGCTGCTCAAGACCCGCCGGTGGACCGGGTGATCGTGCTGCTCTGGCACGGTTTGACCTGGGAAGATGCCCGCCATCTCCAGTTCGAGGGTCCTGCCGCCTGGGGCCTAATGAACACGCGCTCTGGAGGAGGTGACAGCCTAACTGGAGCCTACTTAAGCCTGGGGGCCGGGGCCAGGGCCGTGGGCTGGCCCGATGCCGCGGAGTTCCTGCCGCGGGAGGCGGCTGAGTACCTCTACAGGCTGCATACGGGCGTGGATCCCGGCAGCTACGTCCAGCCGGAGATCGCCCTCATCCGCCAGGCCCAGACGGTGTCGTACCAGGTGGAACCTGGCGCCCTGGGCAGTGCGGTACTGGAAGCCGGGGAACAGCTGAAGGTCTTAGGCAGCGGCAGCGCGGCCCTGGTGGGGATGGACCGCCTAGGGCGCATCTGGCACGGGCGGCTTGAGGAGGAGCTGACCAGTGTGGATCCCCGCTACCCCTTTGGTGTGCGTACCGACTATGCCCGCTTGGCCCAGGAAATCCTGGCCGCGGAGGAACGGGTGGTGGTGGCGGATTTGGGGGATCCCCTCCGCTTCGACCGCTACCGGGAGCTGCTCCTGCCGGAGCAGCGGGAGGTGGCCCGTGCGGTGATGGTGGCAGAGGCGGGCCGTTTCGTTGAGGAGCTCGCGGCGCGGCGGCCGGAGGGGGCGGTGATCCTCCTGCTCAGCCCCTACCCCGGTGAACAGGCTGCCCGGGAAGGGAAATGGCTCTCACCCGTTTTCTGCCTGGGCTTGGAGGAGGGGCTGTTGACTTCGGCCACCACCCGCTGGCCGGGCATCATCACCAACATGGACGTGGCCCCCACTGTTTTGGAGCTTTTGGGGCTCTCCCACAACCACCCCTTTATCGGCCGGGCCGCCTGGGTGGAGCCAAGCGAACATGCGCCGGAGCGCCTGGATGCGGTGGCCGTTAGGATCGAGGTTCTCTCCCGCTGGCGGGGCCTGATTCTGCGTTTGCTGGTTCTGGGCCAGATCGCCATCTACACAGCTGTGCTCCTCTGCTCGGTGCTCAACCCGCCCCTGGCGGGCGGGGCACTGCGGGGCTTGCAGGCCGCGCTTTTGGCCCTGCTCTCCCTGCCGCTGGCCCTGCTCTTTTGGGGTGCCGCTTCAGCCTTTTCCCTCGGTTTGGTTCTGGCGGTGGTGCTGCTGGGTCTGAGACATCACCGGCCGCTCTTTTGGGCGGCAGTGGTTGCCCTGGCCACCGCCGCGGCCTTAAGCGGGGATATCCTGGCGGGCAGCTGGCTCATGCGCTATTCTCCCTTGGGTTACGATCCGGTGGGAGGCGCCCGCTTTTACGGTATCGGCAACGAATACATGGGGGTTTTGGTGGGATCCAGCATCCTGGCCTGGGCCCTTTGGGCCGGAAAAAAGGCCTCCTCATCCCGGATGCACCAAGCCCTGGGGTTTTTGCTGTTCGCGGGCTTGCTCCTGCTCATCGGGGCCCCCAGCCTGGGCACCAACGCAGGGGGAGCGGTGAGCGCCGTGTTCGGTTTTGGCACAGTCTGGCTGGCCTTCAGCCGGGGCCGGGTGAGCCGGCTCTCCGGGCTGATGCTGATCCTCGGCGCCTGCTTGGTTTTGGGCCTATTCGCTTTCCTGGACCAGGCCAATCCCTCGGCCCAGCAGTCCCACTTCGGTCAAACCGCGGAACTGTTCCGCCGGGACGGCTGGGAGGCACTGCTAATGATCGTCCGGCGCAAAGTGGAGATGAACCTAAGGCTCCTGCGCTACAGCATCTGGAGCAGGGCCCTGCTGGCCACCTTGGCTGTGCTGGCCGCCAGCTTCATCTGGCCGTCCAAGTTCATTGCCTGGCTGAGAAAGAACCACCCCCAGGCCCTTAAGGGGATCGGAGGGGTGGTGGTGGGAGCTGTTGCCGCTCTGGTATTCAACGATTCTGGGGTGGTGGCCGCCGCCACCTGCATCAGCTTCGGCTCCACGCCGCTGCTTCTGATGGCTCTGGAGCTAAAACATGATCTTGCTGCGCCGCAGGCCCACGTTGAGGATGATGGCCACGGCCATGAGGCTGGTAATCATGGTGCTGCCCCCGGCGGTGATGAAGGGGAGGGGCAGGCCGGTGACGGGCATCATGCCCAGGGCCATCCCCACGTTGATGATCAAGTGGAAGAAGAAAATGCTGGTGGCCCCGGCGGCCAGGAGGGTTCCGTAGGTGTCTTTGGCTACAGCCGCGATGCGCAGGCCCCGCCAGATCACAAGCAGAAAGAGGCCGACCACGACCAGGGCGCCCAAAAACCCGAACTCTTCCGCGATAACTGAAAAAACGAAATCGGTGTGGTTGGCCGGGAGAAAGTGCAGGGAGCTTTGGGTTCCGCCCCTGATGCCCTTGCCCAAAAAGCCTCCGGAGCCGATGGCAATGATGGACTGGATCACGTTCCAGCCCGCACCGTCCCGGTCCGCGTACGGATTGAGAAAAACCAAAAGGCGGGTAAGCTGGTAAGGTTTGATGATGCTGAGCCAGCCATTCAGGGAGGCCACGATCAACCCGGCGGCGACAACCACCAGGACCAGTCCGGCAATGAGCAGGGTTTTCAGCCTGGCGTTGCCCACATACCACATGGTGAAGAACAGGCCCACAAAGATGACCGCAGTGCCCAGGTCGGGCTGGACGATGATCAGGGCCATGGGAATCAGGGTAAGCAGGGCCGCCTGCACCACGCCCTTGACGCTTTGACCGTTTTCTTCCTTTTCAAAGAGCTTGGCCAAGGCCAGAACCAAGGTGATTTTGGCCAGCTCGGAAGGCTGAAGGCTCAAGGGCCCCAGGCGCACCCAGCGCTGGGAGCCAAAGACGGCATGGCCAAAGATGAGCACGGTGCCCAAAAGCAGTATGGTGGCCAGGTAGATAAGGCGCGACCAGGGTTTCCAGGTTCGGTAGTCCAGGGAGATGATCACGATAGCGAGAACCAGCCCCAGGCCGAAAGCCAGGGCCTGCCGGCGGACATAATAGAAGGGGCTGAGGTTGGCCGCCTCCAGCTGGGAATAGGAGGCAGAATAGATGACTACCATCCCGATGGCCGTCAGGCAGAGCACCGCGAGGATCAAAGGCCAATCCAGATTGCGCCAATAGCGGCGTGGTATGTTCACCGGCATCCCCCCTTCTCTTACTGTCCATTATACCTGTTTTCGAGGCTTCAAACTAGTCGCTAGTATAAAGTTACTGTAGGACAGGAGTTGGCTCCAAAAAAATAGAAGAAGATCCCACCGTTGCTGTCCAGCGACGAGTACTAAGTACTCAGAGGTGAGATCTTCTTATGTATGCAGTATTCGATGAAAGCCTACTGACCTCCTTTCAAGAAGTTGTCCAAAAAGCGGTATTGGAGATTTTTGACGGAAATGGAATGCCGGCTTTCCAACAATCGCTGCGAGAGGGAATGAACAGAATCTGCTGCACCATTCAGCAGCGGGTGATGGAATGGATTGACAATCAGCTGCGACAAGACCCTTCGCTTAGAGAAGGATGGGTAATTGTCCGGCGCGATCCCAAGACGATTGGTTCTCCTTTTGGTGAAGTTCGCTATGAGCGCACTCTTTTCCGCAACAAGAAAAGGAAGGTGCATGCATACTTAGCTGATCGGTTGGTGGGATACAAGCCTCATCAGCGCCTGGATAGCCTGCTAGAAGCGGATTTGCTTGAAGAGGCTGTTGACAAGTCATACGCCAAGGCGGCACGGAGTCTTGAAAATGTAAGCGGCATTAGCGTATCTGGCCAAACGGTGCTCAACATTGTCCGCAAGCTGCAGCCTGAAGAGCTCGAGCTTGAAGAAGAGCTTGAATTTAAAAAGGTAGCTCGGGTTCTGTACATTGAAGCCGACGAAGACCATGTTGCACACCGGGAGAAAGGAGTTCCCGCATTTGAGCAGCGTTTGGTCTATGTCCATGAAGGTCGAGTTAAGGTAGGTAAGGACCGCTACGAGTTGATCAACAAGAAGTACTTCACTTTTCCTCCTGGGACTTCAGCGGAAACGATATGGCATACCATTTGGTGTTATCTCGTTGCCACATACGATCTCGAGAAGACGGAACACATCTTCATTTCTGGTGATGGAGTGTCCTGGATTAAGGCTGGGGCTGAGTACATCGAAGGTGCTCGCTATGTGCTTGATGGATTTCATCTGCGCAGGGCGATTTTCACTGCAGCTGGTGCAGACGAGACCAAGAGGAGAGCCTTGTCTGAAGCGGTATACAATGGCAAGTGGACAGAGATGAACCGCCTACTAACTGCACTGCGCGAAGAGGCTGAGGCAGATTCCCGCAAAAGCGCTATTCTAGAGGTCCAGAAATATCTGAACAACCAATGGCGTGGCATTCGGGCTAGGCGCAAGTACGAACATTTACTGGTTGGCTGCAGTGCCGAGGGCCATGTAAGTCATGTTTTGTCGGCCCGGTTGAGCAGTCGTCCCATGGGCTGGTCATATCTGGGTGCGAACCAGATGGCTCACCTTAGAGTTCATCGAGAAAATGGCGTTAATCTTTCCCGGATTCACATAGAACAGAGCATGAAGCGGGCAAAAGCAACCGTCTCAGAAAGCATTCCCCGGCAGAGTCTAGCGTTGCTTTCCAAGGCCGCCGGCTCCAGCTTTGAAACCCTGGGTAACATTCCGGCCGTCAGCAGAGGAACGAAGGGCTGGGGACCTTTGCTGCGACGGATCGCGAACGCTACTTTCACTTTCTAATCCGAACAAAAGAACACATTCAACTCGTCGCAACAGGGTGGCATTGGGTCTTCGATCCTACAGTAGCTTGACGCTATCGAGCCCTTTGGCTATTTTCTCCTGAACTGGGAGTGTGGTATAATAGATGGACATTAAGTGAAGTGGAGCTGCAGTTGGATGAAGTTACTCATTCCCGATGCCATCTATCCCAGTGTGCTGGATGTGGATCTAGCTGACCTGAGGCGCCGCGGTATAGCGGGCCTGCTGGTGGATATTGACAACACCATAGTTCCCTGGGGCAATCCCCAAATCGATCAGGCTTTGGTGGAGTGGATCAGGCGGGCCAAGGCGGAGGGGTTCCGCATCTGCCTGGTTTCCAACGCCCTGCCAGAGCGGACCAAAAGCTTTGCCGACCTCTTGGACATCCCCGCCGTACCCCGGGCCATGAAGCCCCTGGCCAGGGCGTTTCGCCGGGGGCTGGCCCTCTTGGGTCTACCGCCGGAGCAGGTGGCTGTGGTGGGCGACCAGCTTTTTACCGACGTCTTCGGAGGGAACCGCCTGGGACTTCTTACCGTTTTGGTCAATCCCCTGAGCACAACGGAGCTGGGCATGACGAAAATCATGCGCCGCCTGGAGCGGAAGGCACTGGGAAGATTAGCGCGGCTTGGACTCATCGACAAAGCAGCCCTTAGATCTCGGCTGGGGAGCGAATAAAATGCGGGAACTGTACTGCCAGGGTTGCGGAGCCAAAATCCAAAGCACAGATCCGGAAAAATTCGGCTATGTGCCGGAACACCTGCTGGAAGAGGGGGGTTCCATCATCTGCCAGCGGTGCTACAGGATTATCCATTACGGCCGCCATGAACTGGGGGCAGTCCAGGCGGACCAGGCCCTCCAGTCCATCGCCCACGGTCTGGACTGGGCCCAAGGGGTGGTCCTGGTGGTGGACATCCTGGATTTTGAATCGGGGCTGCCTCCAGAGTTTATCCGCCTGCTGCAGGGCCGCGAGCTGCTTGTGGCCGTGAACAAGGTGGACCTCCTTCCACCCCAGACACCCCTGGATGAAGTGGAGCGGTGGGCCCGCCGCCGCCTTAAGGATTTGGGCCTGCCTGGGGTAGAGGTCTGCCTGATCAGCGCCGTTACCGGCTGGGGCTTTCCCGCCCTGGCGGATCGGGTGGAGGGCCTGGGCAGCCGGGTGCTCTTCGTGGGCGTGACCAATGTGGGAAAATCAAGCGTGTTGGAGCGCCTTTTGCGAATGCGCATCGGCGGAGGCCAGCGCCGGGGAATCAAACCCACCATCAGCCCCTATCCGGGCACGACGGTGAGCGTCTCCCAATGGCACTGTCCAGGGATTACCTTGGGCGATTCCCCGGGCTTTGTCCCCCGGGGCCGGATCAGCGACCTGGTGGGGGCGGAGCAGGCGGTGAAGATCATCCCCCACAAAAGCATCTCGTCCCATCTTTACCCCGTGGGCCCAGGTGATCTAGTTCTGATCGCGGGCTTGTGCGTAGTGGAATGTCTGGAAGCGGGGGAGGGAGGGCTCCTTCTGGGCTTCACCGGCTCAGGTGTACACTGGCATAAATCCAGCCTCAAGCATCTGGAAAAGTGGCTGCAGCGGGATTCCGCCTTCGCCCGTTGGGAACAGCGCCCCGTTTACCTTAGGCCGGGGGAAGATTTGCTGATCAGTGGGTTAGGCTGGGTTTCCGCCCGGAAGACCCCTTTTAAGCTGCGGCTCCATATCCCGGTGGGCGTGAAGCACTTCATTAGGCCCAACTTGATCGGACGGAAAAAATAGATCGTTTTTAGGCATAAAGCTTGTCCTCCCTGCACATACTGTTAGTATCAAATGGGTCAGGGAGGATGATGCTGTGCAGCCCTTTGTCTATGAAACAGCCGTTGTGTTTGAGTCCAGCGGGCAGTTTCTGGGAGACATCCGCCAGACGGTGCAGGAGCTCAAGCGCACCCATCCCCAACTGAAGGACTATTCCCTGGCGGATTTGACGGTACATAAGAACAAGGAGACCGTGAGCGTTACCTTGTATTTCCAGCCCAAAGCCTAAAACCCCAATCCCAGATGGGGTTTTTCTTTTGCCAATTGCGGAGTAAGGCAGGAGTTTCCATAAAAGGGATAGAAAAGACAGTTATCAACTGCCATTTAGGAGGTCGAGTATGGAGCGAGTAGCCCGGATTCGCGAGCGTCTGCAGGCTGAAGGCGCAGATGTTTTCCTTATCTCCAATCCCGTCAACAGACGCTACATAACGGGTTTCACCGGTTCTGCCGGCCTGGTCTGGATTTCCAGCACGAAGCAGGCCATTTTGACCGACTTTCGTTATGTGGAACAAGTAAAGGCGGAATGCCCTGGTTGGGAACTGATCAGGATTGAGACGTACAATGATGCACTAGAAGAGCTGATCAAGGGGGAAAATATCCGCAGCATCGTTTTTGAAGAGGAGCATGTCACCGTCAAGCAGCTCAGGGAGTGGCAGGATAGGTTTGCGGTGGAGCTTAAGGGGAGCAGCGGCTGGGTGGAAGAGCTGCGCATGTGCAAGACCCCCGCTGAAATCGAGCACATCCGCCGCGCGGCCCAGATCGGAGATGAAGCCTTTGCCGAGCTGTTGCCCAACATCAAATCTGGCCGCACGGAGCGGGAGATCGCCTTGGAATTGGAGTATCTCATGCGCCGGAAAGGTGCCAGCGCCATGTCCTTTGCCCCCATTGTGGCCTCTGGCCCCCAGAGTGCCCTGCCCCATGCTCGGCCCGGGGAACGCATCTTGAGCTATGGCGATTTCGTGGTGATGGACTTCGGCTGCGTGGTGAACGGCTACTGCTCCGATATGACCAGGACCATCGTCATCGGCGAGCCCGAGGAGCGGCATCTGCTCATCTATGATCTGGTACTCAAGGCGCAGGTGGAGGCCGTGGAGGCTGTGGCGCCAGGAAAAACCGGGGCGGAAATCGATGCCATTGCCCGGGAGATCATTGCCGAAGCGGGTTACGGCGACTATTTCGGGCACGGCCTGGGGCACAGTGTGGGCCTGGAGGTCCACGAAAACCCGCGGCTTTCCAAGACCGATCAGACGGTGCTGGCGCCCGGGATGATTGTGACTGTGGAACCCGGCGTGTACCTGCCTGGCTTTGGCGGGGTACGGATCGAAGACTTGGTGGTGGTCACCGAAGATGGCCACGAGGTCTTGACGTCCAGCTTCAAAGAACTGTATGTGGTGGAATAGGAGGAAGCGGCTATGATCTCAGTGAACGATTTGCGCACAGGACTCACCATCGAGGTGGACGGTGAAATTTACAGTGTCGTGGAGTTTCTCCATGTGAAGCCGGGCAAGGGCGCGGCCTTTGTGCGGACCAAACTGAAAAATCTGCGCAGCGGGAACACTGTGGAAAAGACCTTCAGGGCCGGCGAGAAGGTGGCCCGCGCCCATATCGAGCTGAAGGAAATGCAATTTATGTACAGCACCGGCGATGATTATTTCTTCATGGATATGGAAACCTATGATCAGATTTCCCTGACCAAGGACGACCTGGGGGATGCCCCGAAATACCTTATTGAGAACATGACCATCGGCATCCAGTTTTACCAGGGTCAGCCGGTGGGCGTGGAACTGCCCACAACAGTCGTGTTAGAGGTTGTCCATACCGAGCCGGGCTTCAAAGGCGATACCGCACAGGGTGCCACCAAGCCGGCTACGCTGCAGACGGGTATCACGGTGCAGGTGCCCCTCTTTGTGGAACAGGGCGATATGGTGAAGGTGGATACCAGGACAGGGGAGTATCTCTCCCGGGCTTAATCAGGCAGAAGAATTAGGAGGTGGATTTGTTGGAGACCGTAAAGGAGAAGATCGCATACTTGCGCGGGGTGATTGACGGAGAGTCGCCGCCGGAGGAAGGTCGAGCCACTTTTCTGTTTTCCAGGGTTTTGCAGATCCTAGAGCAGCTGGCCGCGGATGTGGAAGAGCTAAAGCAAGCCCAAAGGGAGCTGGAAGAGTATCTGGAGGAAGTGGATTTCGACCTGGCCTACCTGGAAGATGAGTTTTTCGCGGATGAGGATGAGTACTATCCCCAGGAGTGGGACGATGATGAGGAGTCCTATGCCGAAGCGGAGTGCCCCGAATGCGGGTATGTGATGAGGTTTGATGAGGACTTCCTGTTTGATGAGGGAATCCAGATCCGCTGCCAGCGCTGTGGTGCCGTGGTCGTTGAAACCGATGATTTCCAAGACTTAGAAGAGGTCTTCAACGAAGACACCGAGCCTGAAGAAGAGGAATAAGAAGAGACTAGTACCTAAGATCAGCGAGGCTGCCCGGTTAAGGGGCAGTCTTTTTTTGTCATAACTTGTCCCCTCTGCTCATATAGTGCGGTAGAGGTGGGCTACATGCTTAAGTTTCTAGCCCCTGCCATCAGGGAACTGGTGAGCCGGGCCCCCCTGGGGGAACTGGAGGAAGTGCGTCTGCGGCTCCAGCGGCCCTTGATGCTCAAGGACCGAACCGGTTATTTCTACCTCTCGCCCCAGGCGCAGCCTGCACCGTCCAGCCGGGCCTATCTGGTCACCGGGGACGATCTGGAGCGCACGCTGCAGCTGATCACGGAAAGCTCCTGGTACGCCTGGGAACAGGAAATCCTAGGCGGCTATTTGACCCTCCCCGGCGGGCATCGAGTGGGCATCGCCGGCCAAGCGGTGTACAGCGGCGGCAGCCTGAAAACCATCCGCAGCATCTCTTCCCTGAACTTCCGGCGGGCCAGGGAGGTCTTGGGGGCGGCTGACTCCGTGATCAAGCAGGTGGTACCCCGCCCCGGGGAGCGGGTGCTCTCCACTTTGATCGTCTCTCCGCCGGGGTGCGGCAAAACGACCCTGCTGCGGGATCTCACCCGCCAGGTGGCTGGGGCGGGTTTTCAAGTCGTGGTCATCGATGAGCGTTCGGAAATCGCCTCTTCCTACCAGGGCGTGCCCCAACTGGATGTGGGGCTCCAGACAGATGTACTAGACGGTTACACCAAGGAACTGGGCGTCCAGCACGCCCTCAGGGCCCTGGCCCCACAGGTTGTGGTCACCGATGAGATCGGCCAACAGAGAGATGGTTGGATCTTGGCTGAACTGGCCCGCAGCGGTGTCAAGGTCATGGCCACCTGCCACGGGGAGGGCTGGGAGCAGGTGAAAAGGCGCAGCTGGCTCAAGGACGGCTTAGGCGTTTTTGAGCTGGTGGTGATCCTCTCCCGCCGCCTGGGCCCCGGGACAGTGGAGTCGGTTCTAAGAATCGGATAGCGGTCATAAGCATAGGAGGACAGGGGTGAGGATATGAAGAGCTTAGCCGCGGCCCTGATCATTTTTTCCTGCGGGGGGATGGGCCTCATCATCGCTGGCAGCTACAAACAGCGGGTACACCATCTGCGGGAACTGATCCGCTTTGTCCAGCTCCTGGAATCGGAGATCCACTTCGCCCGCACCACCCTGCCCAAGCTCATCGCCGGGCAGGCCGCCCACTTTTCAGGTGCCGTGGGCAGATTCCTCACAGAGCTCAAGGAGGCTTTGACCGCCGGCACCGGCGAGAGTTTTGCCTCCATCTGGGACCAGGGCTTGGCCATTTTGGCGCAGGACGGCCTGCCCCCTGAGGTACTGGAAGAACTCCACGCCTGCGGAAAGGTTCTCGGCCGCAGCGACGCCGCGGAACAGAGCAAACACCTCAAACAGCTGCTCTACCGGTTGGAACAGGCGCTGGCCGCGGCGGAACGGGATCAAGAAAAACACCTGCGCCTCTGGCAGTATTTGGGCTTCGGCGCAGGACTGCTCCTCGTGCTGCTCTTGGTTTAGGAGGGATGGGCGTTGACCGACTTATCTCCGATCTACCGCATCGCCGGCCTAGGCATTTTGGTGGCGGTGCTCAACATTTTCCTGGTGCAGGCGGACCGCAAAGAACAAGCCCAGATGCTGAGCTTGGCCGGGGTTATCATCGTGCTTTTGTGGCTGGTGCAGATGGTGGGCCAGCTGTTCTCCCATGTGGAATCGGTCTTTAGGTGGTGAAGGCTGTGCTCTGGCTTCCCCTGGTGGTGGGTGTGGGTATAGCGCTGACGGTTTTTCAAGCGGAGTTTCGGGAAGAGCAGCCCTCCTGGGCGGTTTTGCTGGCCGTGGCCTTTACCGGAGTGGTGCTGCTGATTCTTATGCCGGAAGTTGCCAGCGTGGTGCAGGCCTTAACTGCCCTGGCCCGGGAAGGCTCCATCGGCTCCTTCTATCTCAACCCGGTGCTCAAGACCATTGGGGTGGCCTATGTCACCTCCTTCGGGGTGCAGGTCAGCCAAGAAGCGGGGGAGGCGGCCATTTCTGCGGTGATCGAACTCGCGGGGAAGCTGGTCATCCTCATCATCGGCCTGCCTCTGCTCCAGGCCATCGTCCAGACCCTGTTTGGCCTCCTGGGCCTGTAGAAGGTGGCGGCCGTGGCTAGAGTGCTTGCCGCCGGTTTACTTGTGGTCCTCCTGTGCATGGGCAGCTGCGGGCAGGCTCAGGAGCTTTTCCAAGAGTCCATCCGGGCCCAGCTGGAAGAGCTGGATTTGGGGCAGCTGCTGCGCTTTACAGAAACTTTGGAGGAGGGCTACCGGGAGCTGGTGCCCAGCCTCCATTGGCGGGATCTCACCGCGGGGGCCACCACCTCCCGATCTGTGGGGGAGCTTCTGGCACTGCTGCTGCAAAGCTTCTTGGGGGAGTTGAGCCTCAGCCTAGCCCTCCTGCGCCAGCTTCTGGTGATTGGCATTTTAGCCGCTTTGCTCCAGAGACTGAGCACTTCCTTTGGCAGCAAGATGGTGGTGGATCTGGCCTTTGCCGTTTGTTTTTTCGTCCTGGTCCTTTTGGGGCTGCAGAGTTTCCGCTTGGCGGCCGGCATTGCCCAGGAGACAGTGGATACCATGGTGAGTTTTATGCATTCCCTCCTGCCCATGTTGGCCACACTCTTAGTCGCGGTGGGGGGAGTGACTTCCGCTGCGGTGTTTCATCCTCTGCTCTGGGCCCTGGTGACCACCATCGCCAGCTTGGTGCAGCACCTGCTGCTTCCTTTGATCCTGCTCAGCACCGCCTTTTCCCTGGTGAGCAGCTTCAGCAGCGAGTTCGCCTTCCCCAAGCTGGGCGGCCTGCTCAGGCAGGCGGTGATCACTATTCTCGGAGTTATGTTCATCGTCTTCTCCGGCTTCATGGTGGTGCGGGGCGCCATTGCCCCCATTACAGATGGCATCTCGCTGCGCACAGCCAAGTACTTGACCAAGGCCTTCATTCCCATTGCCGGCGGCATGTTCGCCGACAGCCTGGAGGTGGTTGTGGGCGGGTCATTGTTGATCAAAAACGCCGTGGGTATCTTTGGCCTGGTGATGATCCTCTGCCTGATGGCAGCTCCCCTGCTCAAGGTCCTGGCCATGGTGTTCATCTACAAGCTGGTGGGTGCCCTGCTGGAACCCATCAGTGATCGGCGCCTGCTGCAGGCCTTGGCAGTGTTGGAGAGTTCTTTGGTCTTGGTGATGATTGCCCTGGGTACCGCCGCACTCATGTTCTTCCTGGCCATTACCATCCTGGTGGGCATAGGTAACTTAGCCGTTTTCATGAGGTGAAGTCGATGTACTGGAAACAGTGGCTGCAAACGCTGTTAAGTCTAGTGGTTCTTCTGGGTGTGTCGGAGCTGCTGCTCCCCCCGGGGGAGCTGGCCAGGTTTGCCAAACTGGTGCTGGGGTTGTGCCTGATGCTGGCCGTCCTGCAGCCCCTGGTGCTGCTGGTGAACCAGGACCTGCTGGGGGTAGATTTGGCCTGGCTGCGCGGAACAGATGTCGCCCCTGAGGTGGAGCTCTCCGCGGAGCGGCTGCAGTGGGCAGGGATCCAGGTCCTGTGGCAGGAGCATGATCAGCAGTTCGCGGCTGAACTGGAAAAGGCTTTGGCGGCCCTCCCAGGGGTGCAGAAGGTCCAGGCGGACCTGCCCCCTCAGGGCAGCGGGGCCCAGAGTGTGCGGATTTTCCTGGAACCATACGAGCCCCACCTGAGGCTGGATGTTCAGGAAACGGCAGCCGCGCTTTTGCGGGTTTCCCCCGGGCACATCGCCGTGCTGCCCTGGCCGTAGTGAGGAGGTGGGCCATGGGTGAACTCTGGAATCGCTTGACCGAGCGGCAGAAAAGGATACTTCCCTGGCTGGCGGTGATTCTGGTGATGGGAGCGGGCATGCT
>Ga0209204_1000783_pt1 | contig 32632 bp, 33 predicted proteins | sample AD_JPNMR2_MetaG_FD_184425 | JGI IMG/M metagenome (GOLD analysis project Ga0209204, IMG submission 184425) | Active sludge microbial communities of municipal wastewater-treating anaerobic digesters from Japan - AD_JPNMR2_MetaG (SPAdes) (version 2) | ecosystem: Engineered > Bioreactor > Anaerobic...
AAGGGAACGGAAGATCGTGTTTGACGCAATCAACGATAAATACATAATTTTTCTTCTGGCGGCAACCAGGCTTTCAGGCGTGTTTATATTCAACCCCCTGATCGGAAGGCGCAGTATCCCCGCGATTGTAAAAATCGGACTGGCGCTTTTGATCGGCATCGGCATCACGCAGTCGCTGGATTCGGCTGTGCCGGATATTGATTCCTGGCTGATGTTCGTGCTGGTCGTCTTGAAAGAAATGCTGGTCGGATTTGGACTGGGTCTGATTATGAATTTGATTATCTCGGCTTTCTTAATCGCGGGCGAACAGACGGACCTGCAAATGGGTTTGAGCATGAGCAGAATTTACGACCCTTCCAACGGCACCGCCATGGCGCTGACGAGCACGGTTTACAACATTCTTTTCACGCTGATATTTTTCTCTTCCAACAGCCATCTGACCCTGATAAAAATCGTCGCCGATTCCTGCAAAGCTTTTCCCTTAGGGAAGGACTTTTTTAACTTCGCCGCGGGCGGATATATCGTTTCCCTGTTCGGCAACGTACTGGTTTTGGCGATCAAAGTTGCGATACCGATTATCGCGATCGAACTGCTGGGAGAAGCGGGGCTGGGCGTTCTGATGCGGCTGGTCCAACATATCAATATGTTTTCGATCGGTTTGCAGCTGAAGATCGCCGTAGGGCTGGTAATGGTATCGGTCACCATTCCGGTCGTATCCTCCATGATCGATTCGATCATGCCTTATATGTTTGAAAGACTCGGAGAGGGTATTAACAGAATGTTGGCAGCGTGAAAAATTGATTTAAAGGGTGGGAACGGATGGCAGACAACGGCAAGACCGAAAAAGCCACAGAGAAAAAGCGCCGAGACGAACGAAAAAAAGGTAATGTATTTCATAGCAAAGACGTAGTTAACGCATTCGGGCTTCTCATAACGGTATTCCTTTTAAAATTAGTCATTTCGCCGATATTCAGCTTTCTTCAGAACAGTTTAAAAACAAGAATTACGACAATAAACAGCATCACGGAATTAACGCCGAAGACAGCGCTGGAGCTTTATTCCGACATCATCATACGGGCGCTGATTATTATTGTTCCGATCGGGTTCGTCTGCGCGCTGCTTGCGGTGATTTTAGCAGGAGCGCAGACAAGATTCCTGTTCAATGTAAAAAAAATAAAGCCGCAGCTTTCCAGAATCAATCCGGCGTCGGGACTTCAAAAGATGTTCTCGCTGCGGTCTTTGGTGGAGCTATTAAAATCCATTCTTAAAATCACGATTATCATTACGCTTCTCTATTCGAACATCAAAGAACTGTTGCCGCAGGTTGTGAAACTGCCGGCAATGTCCCTGAACCAGTCGCTCGCGTGGGTCGGGAACGCGATTTACGGCATTGCCATTTCCATCGCGATGTATATGTGTATTTTTGCGGTCGCGGATTATTTTTACCAGTGGTGGCAATACGAAAAAGACATCCGCATGACCAAACAGGAAATCAGGGACGAGTACAAGCAAACCGAAGGCGATCCGCAGATCAAGGGCAGAATCAAGGAGGTTCAGCGCAAGCTGGCAAATATGCGCATGATGCGCAAGGTGCCGACTGCGGACGTCGTTATCAGAAACCCGACGCACTACGCGGTTGCGCTGAAATATACGCCCGGCAAAGACCGCGCGCCGATTGTAGTCGCGAAGGGCATAAATCTTGTGGCGTTGAAAATTATCGAGATCGCGGAAAAGAACGGCGTAGAACTGGTAGAAAACAAAGCGCTCGCGCGCGGATTGTATGAAGCGGTAGAGCTGGACAGAGCGATACCCGAGGAGTTCTACAAGCCGGTCGCCGAAATTCTCGCTTATATTTATAAACTCAAGCAAAAAAAAGGTAAGTAGAAGATGAAGAAACTTTTCGACAACATATTGACTGTATTTGTTATCTGTATCGTATTTCTGATAATAATACCGTTAAGTCCGACTTTTCTGGATGTCGTGATCATTATCAATATCGCGTTGTCGCTCGGAATCCTGCTGCTTACCATGTATATCAAAGAAGCGCTGGAGTTTTCCGTCTTCCCGTCCGTTTTGCTTGTGACGACCCTTTTAAGACTGGGCATTAACGTGTCGTCGTCGAGGCTTATTTTAGGCAACAACGGCTATGCCGGACACGTAATCAAGGCGTTCGGCGAATACGTCATCGGCGGAAGCCCGGTTATCGGATTTATCATCTTTCTAATTATCATCATCGCGCAGTTCATCATCATTACCAAAGGTTCGGAAAGAGTCGCAGAGGTTGCGGCAAGATTTACGCTCGACGCCATGCCCGGTAAACAGATGGCGATCGACGCCGACCTCAACTCCGGCCTGATCGACGAGGAAACCGCGAAAGCGAGACGCCAGAAGATTCAGCGCGAGGCTGACTTCTACGGCTCCATGGACGGCGCTTCCAAGTTTATCAAGGGAGACGCAATCGTATCCATTCTGATTGTATTTGTCAACAGCATCGGCGGAATCATCGTCGGCATGGTTCAGGGCGGACAGGATTTCTCCGAAGTTTTAAGGATTTACATAACCGCGACCGTCGGAGACGGTCTGGTCGCGCAGATTTCCGCGCTCCTGATTTCGACCGCGACCGGTATGATTGTCACCCGCGCCGCGTCGGTCAACGACCTGGGTACGGATTTAAAGACGCAGATTGTTTCCTACCCGATCGCCATCCTGATTACCGGCGGAGCTTTGATTGCAATGGCGGCAATCCCGGGATTCCCCGTACCGCTGCTGCTTTTGTTCGGCGCGTTGTTTATATTCCTTGGCTGGAGACTGTCGAGGAAATCGAAAGAACCCGAGCCGGCGCCGCAGGAGGAACTGCCGGTTTCTGAAACCGAGTATTATAAGAACACTGAGAATATCTATTCGCTGTTGAACATCGAGCCCATAGAAGTCGAAGTCGGCTACAGCCTTGTCCCGCTGGTGGACGAGAGCAAGGGCGGCAACTTCCTCAACCGGGTCGTCATGCTCAGAAGGCAGTTCGCGGAGGACCTCGGCTTCGTTGTTCCGACCGTTCGGCTGCGTGACAACGCGGAGCTGGGCATCAGCGAATATGTCATCAAGATAAAAGGCGAACCCGTCGCGCGCGGCGAGGTGCTTGCGGACAGGTTCCTTGCGATGAACCAGTTCGGCAGCGAAGAAGAAATAGAGGGCATCGATACGGTCGAGCCGGTGTTCCAGATTCCCGCGAAATGGATTACCGCCGACAAACGCGAACGGGCGATGATGTGCGGATACACGGTCATAGACCCGCTTTCGGTCATCATTACCCATTTGTCCGAAATGGTCAAAGCGCACGCGCATGAGCTGTTCGGACGCAGAGAGCTGGTTCAGCTCATCGAGAACTTCAAAAAAGTCAACAAAGAACTGGTGGAGGACTGCATTCCGAACCTCATCTCCTACGCGGACCTTCAGAAGGTGCTGTGCAACCTGCTTGCCGAGCAGATTCCGATCCGCGACCTGACCACGATACTCGAAACCGTAAGCGAGTACGCTTCTACCGTGAAGGATATGGACATGCTGACCGAGTATGTCCGGCAGGCGCTGAAACGCACCATAACAAGAAAATACGTTCACGACAATACCATAAAGGTCATCACGCTGAACCCGGACATCGAAGACCTGATTATGAGCAACATCAAAAAAGTCGGAAACACGTCGTATGTTTCGCTTGAGCCGGAGATTATGCAGAAGATTGTTTCCTCCCAGCTGCGGGAAGAAAAGCGCATTCAGGACAGCGTGGACGAAGTCATCGTGCTGACCTCTCCGGTTGTGCGGTTCTATTACAAGCGTCTGATCGAACAGTTTTCGTCGAAAGCGGTGGTGCTTTCCTTCAACGAAATTAACTCGGACATCAACGTTCAGTCTTTGGGAACGGTTTCGATCGGCAACTAAAGCAATGATCGCTGCATATTGACGCGCAATCCCCTCGGATTTCTCTCTGCGGTTCAATATGGAAAGGGAGGATGGATATGAACTTTTACAAAAGCGATACTGCTGTCATAACAGATAAAATATGGGAAGAGTACGAAAGAACAAAAGACGTCGCTTTGCGCAATCAGATCTTGGTTTCATATCTGTATATCGTAACCTGCAATATTAAAAAGATGAACGCTTTGTCCATCTGCCGCGAGGATTACGAGGACATGACAAATCAGGGCGTTCTTGAACTGATAAACTGCATCGAAAGATTCGATTACACGCGCGGCATACAGTTTGACACCTTCGCTTCCATTAGGGTACGCGGTTCCATTATCGATTACATTCGGAAAAAGGACTGGGTTCCGAGGGATGTCCGTAAGAGAGTCAAGGACTTAAACGACGCCTCCAACGAACTGCAGAGCGAGCTCGGCAGGCCGCCTTCCGATTCGGAACTGGCCGCAAAGCTGGGGGTAACCGAAGAGGAGATTCATAAGATACGTCAGGACGAGCTGAACCTGAACGTGATGGGCTTTGAGGAGCTGCTTTCGGAAAACAACGCCCGGCTGCTGAACACGCGGAATACCGCTTCCAACGAACAGCCCGAGGAGATGCTTTTGCAGGATGAATTTAAGCAGGTGCTTGCGAAGTGCATCGACAAGCTGGACAAAAACGAGCGCACCGTTATCACGCTGTATTATTTCGAGGAGTTAAAACTGAAAGAAATCGCTTTTGTTATGGACCTTACGCCTTCCAGAATTTCGCAGATTCACGCGAAAGCCCTTGAAAAGCTGAGAAAATACCTGAGCGAATACATGGATACGAAAAACAACTAAGCCGGAAAGGATTTTGAATATGGATAATACGATATACTCCGCAACAACAGGAATGATTGCCAGACAAAAATCAATGAACATCACCGGCAACAACATTGCCAACCTGGAGACGAACGGTTATAAGCGGTCGCAGGCCGTTTACGACACGTTCGCGGAATATCTTGTGTATCGAAAAGACGGCCAATCCACCGAAGTCGGAAATTCGAGCAGAGGTGTAATCATCAACGACATTTACACCAGCTTCGAGCAGGGCCCGATTGCCAATACGGGCAAGGCTTTGGACTTTGCGCTGGACGGGTTCGGATTTTTCACGATCGAGTCGGCGGCCGGCGGGCAGTATATGCTGACAAGAGACGGAAGGTTCACCGTCGACGCGGAAGGATTTCTGAAAAATCTGTACGGCGACTATGTTCTGGGGCAGAACGGCCGGATTTTCGTCGGGAATAATGCCGTTACTGTTGACGAGCAGGGAAACATTTTTATCGGCGGGAATGTAATCGACAGCTTCTTGATAACCGTTCCGGACGCGGCCGAAGGCATGCAGATGCTGTCAAACGGTCTGATCGCCTACGTCGGCGGAACCGAAGCGTTCGCGGGCAGAATTCTGCAGGGCTGCCTTGAAAAATCAAACGTGAACCTGATTGACGAAATGACAACCATGCTTGCGGACGCAAGAGCTTTTCAGGCCTGCAGCCAGCTTATCAAGGCTGAGGACGAACTGAACAGGAAAACCGTAACCGAACTCGCAAAGGTTTAACGATAAGATTATAGATATAAAACGCTTGTCCGGCGGCGGGCGTGCAGAATAAGAAATTTCCGCCGGAGAAACGGGTATTGACGATGATAAACGCTTTTTACGTTTCCAAATCTGGCGCAAAGAATTATCAGTATTATCTGAACGCGGTTGCGAACAACGTCGCAAACATCAATACAAACGGATTCAAGGCGCAGAGCGTGAATTTTACGGACCTGCTCTATTCTGAAAAACATGGTCTGCAGTTCGGCAACGGCAGCAGAGCGGTCGTAACGCGCGATATGTCGCCCGGCGGAATGCAGAGCAGCGAGTCCGGCTTGAGCGTTATGGTAAAAGGAGACGGATTTATCGCGGTTCAGGGCGCGGACGGTCAGATCGCCTATACGCGTTCCGTAAACCTCGGCGTCGCCAATATCGACGGCGTAAGCTATTTGGTGACGGCTGCCGGCGATTTCGTGCTGGACAACAATTTAAACAGAGTGGTTATCGACGACGCGCAGTCTTCGATTACGCTCAAAGCGCCCGCCGAAGCGGACGGAGAATCCGGCTACACCTTGGGCGTGTTTACTTTTGTAAACCCGCAGGACCTAATCGCGCTCGGCAACGGCAAGTACGTGCTCAACGAGGAAGCCGGCATGGAAGCGATTCCGGATACCGCCTCGACGCTGGCGCAGAATATGGAAGAAACCTCCAATGTCGATTTAATCTCCGAGATGGCAAAGATGATCGCCGCCCAAAGAGGATTCCAGGCAAACGCGCAGATGATTCGAACCGTCGACGAGATGGAGTACATCGCAAATAATTTAAACGCATAAAATACTATTTAATTTTTTAAACATCGGGACGATATATGTTTCGAACGGTATTATGTGTTTTTTATTTGCGGAAGGAGGGTGAGAAAAACGATGAAAATTACCGGCAACGATATAGACAGAATCTATAATCCGATAATCCCGGATAAAAACACAATCGACAAAAAAAGCGAGAAGAAGGTTGCCATTCACGACAGAATAGACCTTTCCAGCAAGGCAAAGGATTATTCGCACGAGAAGAGTCTTGTTCGGACGGTAATGAACGATTCGTTAAAGCAGACATCTGCCAAAAAGCTGCTTCAGATAAAGGAAGCAATCGCAAACGACAGATATTTCGTTTCGAGCGAGGATATCGCAGAGGCAATTCTTTACAGCAGAAAAAAACAGGATTAAGTTCAGTATAGAGCATATTTGGCTCTGATACTGGGAACCGGAGAGCGCTATGGAGAACAACATTTACCAGCTTCGGGATTTACTGTCATCCATGAAGAAAACGCTTGATAAACTGCTTGCGATAGAACATGAGAAAACCGCTGTTCTGGAAAAAAACAGCGTCGATGAGCTTAACAGAATTATCAACGACGAGCAGGCGTTAATTATGGAGCACTCCTCTTTGGAGAGGGAAAGATTGGAGCTTTGCGGCAGGCTGAACGCAAAGACGGTATCAGAGCTGTACGAGTTGTATCCCGATTCAAAAGAAGTACTCGGCGAAATCCATGAGCAATTGATACAAACCGTTAACGAAATCAAAAAGGTCAGTTCCATCAATAAGCAGCTTTTGGAAACAAAGCGGCAGCTTGTCAGATTAATCATGTCGCAGCTGGGCTACGAAAAAGAAAGCACCACTTATGACAAAAAAGCACAGTTAACCTAAGTATTCACGACAACAGTAGACAGGAAGGCGCGTTAGAGTATGAGATCATCATTTCTTGGATTTGAAATAGCAAAATCCGGACTGCAGTCGGCGCAGGCGGGTCTGGATGTTACGGGTCAGAACATCGCAAAAATGAATGCCAAAGGCTATTCGAGGCAGACCGTCGAGCAGTCTACTGATTATTACGCTACAAACAACTATAAGTACGCTTTGCTTAACGAAAACAAAATCGGTCACGGCGTTACGCTGGATAGAATTACGCAGATCAGAGATCAGTTTTTGGACACAAGGTACAGAGAAGCCTTCGCGGACTACTCCAGGTATTCAAAGGCGCTGTCTATTATGACAAGTGTTTCCAACCTGGTTGACGAGACGCTGCGGGACGGACTTGGCGCGGCTTATGAGGAATTTATCATCAATCTGCAGACGTTTTCTATGAACACCGGCGATATTGATTATTCGGGACTTGTCCGTTCATCGGCGCAGAAAATTACCGAAACGCTGAGCTACTATTACAACCAGCTTGAAAAACTAAGGGAGCAGGAAGTTGACGACCTCTCCATTTCTATAAACGACATCAACGATTTGCTGGAACGTATTTCTGGTTTAAACAAAGAGATACAGTTTGAGAAGCTTTTCAAAAACTCGCCCAACGAGCTTTTGGATACGCGCAACCTGTGTTTAGACCAACTGGCAGGATATATGAATATTACCATTGAGGACAACGGCGACGGCACTATCAATGTCAAAGTCGGTTCTCAATATCTCATAGATGCAAGGAGCGACACAGTACAAAAGTTATCCTACGAAGAAATCGGCGACACATACGCAGTCAAGACGGAAAGCGGCGAACTGGAAATCGCCAACGGAAGCCTGAAGGCATCTCTTGACGCGATCAACGGCAAGGGCGATTTTGCGGCATCCGGCGAGAACGACGCAAAGGGAATTTTGTATTTCCAGATGCTGCTCGACGCTTTCGCGCTGAACTTTGTCACCAAGATGAACGAACTGAACGGCGCGGACAAACCGCTCTTCCAGGGAACGACTGCGTTGACGATAGAAATCTCGGACGCTTGGTTAAAGGATGCAAATTACATCACAACCACGAATAACGCCGAGCCTAAAGACGGTCAGAACGACAATATCTTAAGAATGCTCGCAGAACTGAACAAAGACGTTTCTATCGGAGACATTTTCATCGGAACTTTTGACGAGTTTATATTAAAAATGATATTAGACGCGGGCAGCGAAGAGAGTTATATGAACGACCTAACGCAGAGCTCCGACGCCATTCTCACTTCGATCGACAATCAGAGAGAAGCTGCGAAAGGCGTATCTCTGAACGAGGAAACCGTCAACATTCTCAAATATCAAAGAGCGTTTGAAGCCTCGTCAAGAATTCTGACGGCGCTGGATGAAATGCTGGATACGATTATCAACAGGATGGGCGCGGTCGGACGCTAAACGCTTCAGTGAGGGATTGCTATGAGACTAACAAACAACATGCTGTCAAAGAACTATCTTAAAAATCTGAACTATACGTTGGAAAAGCTCAATAATATGAACACGCGCGTTGCCGCTCAAAGAAAATACATGAGATTTGCGGATGATCCTGCGACTTCGCTGAAAGCGATGAAGATTCGGAAGCAGATATCCAGGATCGAGGTTTATAAAAACAACCTCAACGACATACAGGGCATCCTCGATCAGTATGAAACCTCCATTTCCAACATCAACGATATTGTGAAAGAAATCGTCGCTCAGGTAATGCAGGCTTCAAACGGTACGAGCGGAGAGTCCGTCGTTAAGACCGTCGCCGAAACGCTGCGCAACTATCAAAAGGACATTCTTTCCGCATTAAACGCGAAGTATGCCGATGACTATATTTTCGGCGGCGATAAGGTAGAGGGTCCGCCTTTTTCCGAGAACGAAAATCATGAGCTTTTGTATTTCGGACAGGAAGTCGGCGGTATGTCCGAGATTCCCGAGGAGCACAGATATGTGGATATCGGCCTCGGTTTGAAAGACGTAAACGGCAACACAACGCCAAAGACGGCTTTTGATATCGCCATTTCCGGAATCAAACTTCTTACCGTCGGTAATAACAGCGGCAATGACGAAAACGGCATATCGTACAACCTATACAACCTGATCGACCAGATTGCGGATAAGCTGGAGAACGTCGATACCAGCAATTTGGACGGATATATCAACAGACTACAGGATATCGCTGAAAACGTAAGACTGCAGTACGTCAGCATTGGCGAAAAAAGCAATTATGTTAAGTATATGCAGGACAGGCTCGATTCGGAAAAGATAAACGCGGTCAATAAGCAGAACGACCTTGAGTCGCTGGACACGGCGGAAGGCATTATCGAGTTTACCGAGCTTGAGTTCGCGTACAACGCCTGCCTGGCGATGGGAGCAAAACTGCTGCAGCCCTCGCTTCTTGACTATCTCCGATAGGATTCTGACCCCTGTTTCATAAAAAAGACAGAAAGGTTGGTGTAAAAACCCATGCTTTTATAACTGTGGCATGGGTTTTATAAGATGTTTGTGTATCCCGTTTCATTGCGATATGAAATTACAGACGCACAACTGATCATCAACAGAATTCCGGCAGAGATAAAAGTCGAAACTGTCAAACATGGATATCAGATAAAAAATCATCCTATCAAAATTCAGATTAACAACAAAGGCTTTTTTGAATCGTTAGGCATTAAATCGGTAGATACCGTTTTAAAGGACGCCGCGCGCAGGGGACAGGAAGCCGTTAACACGTACATGAAAAGGCGCGGCGAGGACAAGAACGCGTATCTCGGGCCGGACGGCACGACGGTCTGGGAGTTGGCCGCGCAGCGCGCTTTTCCGACCATCGAGAGCAGGCTTTCTTTTATCCCTGATCAAAAGCCGGAAATCAGCTGGAAAGACGGATATGTGGATATCGAATATGTTCCGGACGAACGGCACGTCGAGTATGTTCCTGCGCGGTTGGAGTTTGAGTACATACCGTATTCGGTTAAAATTTATGTTGACAAATGGTCGGATGAAGTATAAGTTTATCATAGAGCTGGGGCGGTTGACTCGAAGCTGTTAAAAAAGACCGCCCTGTTGGTTATGAAAACAGGATTAAGGAGTTTAAAATGCTGATCAAAACGAAGGATTTTGAGTACATCGAGATTTCGGAGGAAGACATCATTTCTTTTCCGAACGGTGTTTACGGCTTCGAGGATACCAAAAAGTTTGTGATTTTGAAAAACCCGGAAAACATATGGATGATGTACCTTCAGTCGGCGGAAAACGAGGATCCGAGGTTTATTCTGTTGGATCCGTTTATGATTTTTGAGGATTATAACCCTTTGCTGCCGGAGGGCGCGTTCGAGCTGCTCGGCGCTTCTGATAAAAAAGATTTGAATTTTTTTGTCGTTACGGTGGTTCCTGAAAACATAAAGGATATGACGGTCAACCTGAAAAGCCCGGTGGTTATCAATTTTGATAAAAAGATAGGCGCTCAGGTGATACTCGAGAACAAGGAATATACTGTCAGAACCCGAGTATTTCCAGACGAAGGGACGGGTGCTTAATGCTGGTCATAACACGAAAAGTCGCCGAGAGCTTTATCATCGGCGACAACATCCGAATCAACATTCTCAGCGTAAGCGGCGACAAAATTAAAATCGGTATTGAAGCGCCCAAAGACGTCAAAATTATGCGCACCGAGGTTTACGAGACCATTTGCAACAACATCGAAGCGGTCACGACGGAAAAGCTGCCCGACCTTGAACTGCTAAAGAAAAAAATACTCAAAAAATAATATTTTGCCCTGTAAGAATCTTGCAGGGCATTTATTGTATTTATTTGATATAACTTTATTTTCTTTATTTTTTTACGATATATACTTTGAAAATTAATTAAGTTTGTTGCGTTGCGTACGGACGCAATAAACTTAATAAAAAAAGGAAAGGATTCCCAAAAAAATTTCAAGGAGGAAAAGAAATGAGAATCAGTCACAACATCTCGGCGATGAACACTTATCGCCAGTATAACGCAAACGCTATCGCAGCAAGCAAATCGATGGAAAAGCTCTCCAGCGGTTCGAGAATCAACCGCGCAGCCGACGACGCTGCAGGTCTCTCGATTTCCGAGAAGATGAGAAGCCAGATTCGCGGACTGACCCAGGCAATCAGAAACGCTCAGGACGGCATTTCCTTCCTGCAGACGGCAGAGGGCGCGCTGAACGAAGTGTCCGATATGCTTGTAAGATTAAAGGAACTTTCAGTTCAGGTTCAGAACGGCACCTACAGCGCCGAGGACAAAGCGAATATCGGCGCCGAGATGAAAGCGCTTGGTACTGCGATTACCGGTATTTATGTCAATACAAAGTTTAACGGCATCGCAGTATTCGGCACACAATCTGGAACTGACACTTTGGCTGTCAATGACGGTACGGCTGAAGCTGCAAGCATTGCTTACGGCGAGGATGGCAACCAGAAAGTTTCTATCAAAGCAGCCGCAACAACGAACTTAAATGCGCTGACAACTTTAACAGCCGCTGCTGATACAGCACCTGATGCTGTTGCTGTTACTACAGTTGAAGCTGCCATCACCGAAGTCAACACCACAAGAGCTACATACGGCGCGCTGCAGAACCAGCTTGAGCATGCGTCCAATAATATGGCTACCACGAAAGAGAACCTTCAGGCAGCCGAGAGCCGTATCAGAGACGTTGATATGGCTGAAGAGATGATGGAGTACACAAAGAACAACATCCTGCTCCAGGCAGCTCAGTCCATGCTCGCTCAGGCTAACGCTCAGCCGCAGGGCGTTCTCCAACTTCTTAAATAAGTAAGGCAAAACCCGAGAACGGAATCTCATAAATAAATCAAGGAGGAAAAAAGAAATGAGAATCAGTCACAACATTTCGGCGATGAACACCTATCGCCAGTACAACACAAACGCAACTAAAACAAGCAAGTCTATGGAGAAGCTCTCCAGCGGCTCGAGAATCAACCGCGCTGCTGACGACGCCGCAGGTCTTTCGATTTCCGAGAAGATGAGGAGCCAGATCCGCGGACTTACCCAGGCGACCAGAAACGCTCAGGACGGTATTTCTCTGCTTCAGACCGCAGAGGGCGCTCTTACCGAAGTATCCGACATGCTCACAAGACTGAAGGAGCTTGCGGTTCAGGTTCAGAACGGCACCTACAGCGCAGATGACAAGAAGAACATCGGTGCTGAAATGAAAGCGCTCGGTACAGCAATTACCGGTATTTATAAGAATACAAAGTTCAACGGAATCGCAGTATTCGGCGATGTTACAACCGATGCAACCGATACCAGTATAACTGGCATTGGCACCGCAAGCACAATCGATATTAAATATGGCGAGGATGGAAATCAGACGGTATCCATTGCTAACGCTACAGTAACAAACCTTGCAGCTCTTACCGCAAAGACAGTAGCAGCAGATGGAAGCGACACCGATGCTGAAGCGGTTACTGTTGATCTGGTTGAAGATGCTATCACCGAAGTCAACACCACCAGAGCTACCTACGGCGCACTGCAGAATCAGCTCGAGCATGCATCCAACAACATGGCTACCACAAAAGAGAACCTCCAGGCAGCCGAGAGCCGTATCAGAGACGTTGATATGGCTGAAGAGATGATGGAGTACACAAAGAACAACATCCTGCTCCAGGCAGCTCAGTCCATGTTAGCGCAGGCGAATGCGCAGCCGCAGGGCGTTCTCCAGTTATTAAGATAATTTAATATTTACCCCTTGAATCAAAGGATGCGTCCGATTCGGCGCATACTTTGATCCGCTGATAATTTTCTCTGCGGGAGTATCTATACTCCCGCAGAGCTTTCAAAATATATTAAATTAAAATGTTTTATTATCAGAAGGAGAACAGTCATAAAAGTCATATATAATATCTTTTTAAAGGTTTTGATATGAAGTTTATACCATCATCAAATCTAGAAGCTGGTATGGTTTTGGCGAAGAACCTTTACGGTTCGCGAAGCGAACTGCTTTTGGCAGCCGGGACTGAACTTACGGAATCACTGATCAATAAGTTGATTCTTGCGGGATGCGAGGGCGTATATATCGGAGACGAAGACAAGCCGGAATACGAAATCAAGGGTATTATCAGCACAAGACTGAAGGAAAACACGGTCAACGCCGTCAGGAGCTTTTTCAAAGGCATCGAGCGCGGCAATGCGATTGTCACATCGTATTCATTCTCGACGATGTCGCATCTTCTGGATGATATTATTGATGAGATATCCACCGATAAAAACGCAATGATCAACATGGTGGATCTGAAGGTATTTGATGATTATACCTATTATCACTGCGTCAGCGTGGCGGCGCTTTCCATTATGGTCGGCGTTGCCGCGGGAATGAACAGAAGCGGGTTATATAAATTAGGGATGGGCGCTTTGCTCCATGACCTTGGAAAAATATTCGTACCCAAAGAAATTCTGAACAAAGAAGGTCCGCTCAGTCTGGAAGAGTATGAGCAGATGAAGAAACACAGCCAATATGGAAGCGAATACCTAAAAAAGCAGAATACGCTTCCGCTTGAATCGATTATCGCTGTGCTAACGCATCATGAGCGGTATGACGGAACGGGATACCCGCTCGGTCTGCCCCATACCAAGCAGACCCTGGAAGGCAAGATTATTGCGATTTGCGACAACTATGACGCGATGACGTCGGACAGGCCTTACCGAAAAGCGTTTTCCCCGTCGGAAGCGATGGAACATATTATGGGAAACGCCGGCGCGATGTTTGACCCAAAAATTTTGGAGATATTCCTCAAAAAGATCGTGCTGTATCCGGTCGGCTCGATCGTCAGACTGTCCAACGGCAAGCGGGGAATGGTCATAGAGAATTACCCATACAGCTTTATGAGGCCGAAAGTAAGAATTATATCGGATAATCCAAACGATCCGGAAGAAATTTATGATTTATACAATGATCCGAGTTTGTTGAACGTAACAATTCTCGGAATATATAAACCAAACGATACCATGTAATTGGAGTGTGATACTTTTGATCACTGTTTTAGTTGTTGACGATGCTGCTTTTATGAGACTCGCTATTAAAAACGTACTTGAGAAAAACGGTTTTAAAGTAGTAGCAGACGCGAAAAACGGTCAGGAGGGAATCGAGAAGTATATCGAGTACCATCCGGATATTGTCACCATGGACATCACGATGCCGGATATGACCGGAATCGAGGCTTTGAAGAAGATTCGCGAATATGACAAAAACGCGAAAGTCGTTATGATTTCGGCTATGGGACAGGAGAGAATGGTCAAAGAAGCCATCCTCAACGGCGCGAAATCGTTTATCGTAAAACCGTACAAAGAAGAACATATTACGCAAACGCTGCTGAAGATTGCCGCAGACAAATAAAAACATGAGGTGATGATTATGGCGGAACACTACGGTGATTCGTTGCTCGAAATGTTCCTGTTTGAAACATCGCAAAACACTGAGCAGCTCGAAAGAATCATTCTTGATACTGAAAAGGCCGGCAAGTTCTCGGAAGAGGCAATCAACGAGATTTTCAGAATCATGCATACCATCAAGGGTTCTGCGGCAATGATGTCTTTTTCGAACATATCCACAGTGGCGCACAAAGCCGAGGACTTGTTTTACTTTATTCGCGAGAATCCTTCTGTTGAATACGACTGCTCAAACATTACGGATATAATCCTCTCCTGCATGGATTATATCAACAGTGAGATGGAGAAGATTAAAAACAACGAAGAAGCCGATATTGAGGGCGGAGAAGCCCTAATACAGAGAGTCGAACGCTGTTTGCATGAAATCAGCGGCGGCAAGGGTGTTTCGCGCAATAAAAATACCGGTACGGAAAGCAAATCGGCAGAAAAAGCGGCTGACGGCGAAAAGGTTTCAAAAGACGAAAAGTCAGAGAAACATAGCTATCAGTTGACCGTCTTTTTCGAAGAAGGCTGCGGAATGGAGAATATCCGCGCTTTCTCAATCGTCCGGGACATGGAAGATTTTGCCGATCATATCCGGTTTCAGCCGGAGGACATCGTTGAAAATAACGATACGGTTTTTGAAATCAGAAAGAACGGTTTTAAGATCTTCTTCGATTCCGCAAAAACCTATCAGGATATAATTGAAATATTCGAAAAAACGCCTTTTGTCGGGAGCATCAATCTGATCGAAACGGCCAAAGCGGAGCGCAATCAAACGCAAAAAGGCGCAAAACCGGAAGTAAAAAACGGGCAAAAGAACGGCAATAAAGCGGATAAGAATGACGAGCATCAGTCCGTGCAAAGCCTGATCAGCGTAAACGTATCCAAGCTGGACAAGCTGATGGATATGGTCGGCGAGCTTGTCATCGCCGAATCCATGGTGGTTGAGAACCCCGATTTGAGCGGGCTTGAGCTGCCCAACTTCCAAAGAGAAGCGCAGCAGCTGCATAAGATTATCAACGAAATGCAGGACCTGGTCATGTCTCTCAGACTGGTTCCGCTCGCCTCGACTTTCCAGAAAACGCACCGCATTGTGCGCGATATGACGAAAAAGCTTGGCAAAGAAGCGGAAATCAGGATTATTGGCGAAGAGACGGAGGTCGATAAAAATATTATCGAGCATCTTTCCGACCCGCTTTTGCACCTCGTAAGAAACTGCATCGACCATGGCATCGAAAGCGAGGAAGAGAGAATCGCGGCCGGGAAGCCGCCTGTCGGAACCATTACGATCGAAGCCTATAACGCCGGAAGCAACGTATATGTTGTCGTTCGGGACGACGGCCGCGGCATCGACAAGAACAAGGTTCTTGAAAAAGCGAAAAGACAGAACCTTTTAAAGAAACCCGAGAGCGAAATGACGGACAAGGAAATCTACAACCTCATATTCCTGCCCGGATTTTCGACGAACGAAACGGTTTCGGAGTACAGCGGACGCGGCGTCGGCATGGACGTCGTTTTGAAGAATATCCTTGCCATCGGCGGTTCTTTGACCGTGGAGAGCGAGGAAGGCAAAGGCATGGCGGTGATTATGAAGATACCGCTTACCGTCGCCATTATCGAGGGAATGGGCATTTTAGTCGGAAACAGGCGCTTTACGATCCCCATTTCCGCTATGAAGGAGTCTTTCAAGCCGGATCCGAAAGACATTTTCACGGATATATACGGCAACGAAATGATTATGCTCCGCGGCGAATGCTACGCGATTATGCGTCTGCATAAACAATGGGGCATTGAAACCGAGGTTACGAATCTTTCCGACGGAATCTTAATCCTGGTCGAACAGGATGACAAGCGGCGCTGCATTTTCGCAGACAAACTTATCGGAGAACATCAGGTAGTTGTAAAAACCCTGCCTGAATTAATCAAGAGAATCAAAACGGTGGAAGGCTTATCAGGCTGCACATTATTAGGCGACGGAAGCATCAGTCTAATAATCGATGCCGGTTGGCTGGTAAATACCGATATTAAATAAGGGGGCAAAACGAATGAGCGATGTATCAAAGACATTTTCCGGAGCCGAAGCATCGGAGGATTCCCTGTCCAGCAAGTTTCTGACGTTCAAAATCGATAACGAATGCTATGCCATCGAAATCAGTTTTGTCATAGAAATCATTAACATGCTGCCGATTACGCCTGTTCCGGGTTTGCCGGCCTATGTTAAGGGTATCGTCAACCTGAGGGGCCGCATCATTCCTGTCATGGATTTGAGAATCAGGTTCAACAAATCGGAAATCGCTTATAACGAAAGAACCTGCATCGTCGTCGCTTCGATTGACGGCATGGATATCGGTTTTATCGTCGACAGCGTTGCCGAAGTATTAACCATTCCGGAAAGCGATATCGTCAATCCGCCTGCCATCAAGAAGGACAGCAACCGATTTGTCAAAGGGATCGCGAAAGTGAAGGACGAAATAAAGCTGATACTGGATAATCAGAGCCTGATTGATTTCCGCGACATCGACGACATCGCCTCGGCGATTCAAAACGAAAACTGACCGCTGTTTTAAAGCGGATCAGAAACGCTGAAATTGCGGGTTTTTTCATGAAAGGACTTTTATAGTTTCATTGTAAAAGACCGTGTTTTTATAAGACTTACCGGATTTTTTCATACGAATGTTAAAAAGAATAATGAAACGATTTTTATAGTTGTGCAAGTGAAAGCTACGAAAAGATATTCTTAGCTGTACAGATTTCGGAAACATAAAAAGGGCGGACAGTCAATGCCGATACGGGGTTGACTGTCCGGAGGATTCGTTAAGGTCGAATACAACTGTTTAGTATCTTGAATACCACATGGTGATAAAGCTTAAAGCTGAGTATTTTTTGAAGTGGATTGCCTTTATCCCGGCAAAATATTCTTACACAAGACAAAACAGAAGGGACTTGTTAATATGAAAAAGATATCAGGCATAAGCAGTTTATCCACAAAATTATTACTTGGAATCGGCAGTTTTGTTTTGGCCGTTTGTTTGGCGTTATCGTCGATCGCGATTTTCCTGACGAAAAACACGATGGATAAAAACGTGAACGACACGATGACCGGCCTTGCCAAACAGGCGGCGGATACGGTTGCCGAGAAAGTGAACGGTAGTTTTGGAAGCCTTATCGCGCTTTCTCAAGATACTAACTTCGAAGATATACTGGCGAATAAAAGCAACATTCAGTCTTTAATCAGAAAAGTCGCGGATAAAGAAAAGGATTTCGACATCATCGTTTCTGACGCGGACGGATACGGATATTCTGCGAAACACGACAGCGTCTATATCGCGCAACAGGAGTTTTTTAAAGAGGCTGTCCGGGGAAACCCGAACGTTTCCAACCCGTACATCGATGAAAACGACAACGCTTGGGTGATCGCGTTCAGCCTTCCGATCAAAAACGAAAGCAACAAAGTGGTCTTCGTTATCACGGCGGTCAGACCGGCGTCTGAATTGTCCGAGTTGGTTGGTACGATTTCTTACACCGGCAAAAACAGCTCGGCTTTTGTGATCAATAAAGACCTGAAGGTCATCGCGCACAAAGATTATGAGAAAGTTACCAGTTCGGAAAACGCCGAAGACATTGCTTCGCTGGATAAAATTAAGGATAAACTGTTTTCCGGCCAAACAGGTATCGATACATACTCGTATAAAGAAAACAAAAAGTCCGTCACCAACTACATAGCGTACGCGCCGATCGAGGGCACAAGATGGTTTTTGGCCATCACCGCGCCGGAAGCTGAAATTAATCAGGGATTTCGCTCGTTAAACACCTCCATCGCTATTGCTGCCGCCGTAATCCTGGTGGTCAGCGCAATTCTGATATATGTTATTACTTCTCAAATTAAAAAACCGGTGAACTTGGCGAAAGTGTTCGCAGAGAACCTGGCGCAGGGCGATTTGTCGCAGGAACTGCCGGAGAAGCTGCTGAACAGAAAAGACGAGCTCGGCAACCTGGGCAAAGCGTTTGAACAGGTTATCAGCAACCTGAACGGACTTTTGGAGAATATTCGTTCTTCCGCAGACCAGGTGGCGTCCGGCGCAAAGCAGATTTCCGATTCGAGCATGGCGTTGTCGCAGGGCGCGACGGAGCAGGCAAGCACGATGGAGCAGCTTTCTGCGACCATCGAGGAGATTTCCGCGCAGACCAGACTGAACGCCGAAAACGCAGTTCAGGCAAACAACATCGCGATCGAAGCGCAGCAGAGCGCGCATCTTGGCAACGAACAGATGAAGCAGATGCTTGCCGCGATGAATGAAATCAGCACTTCTTCTAAAAACATCTCCCAGATTGTAAGGGTTATCGACGACATAGCCTTCCAGACCAATATCCTTGCGTTGAACGCGGCTGTTGAGGCCGCGAGAGCCGGACAGGCCGGCAAAGGTTTTGCGGTCGTAGCGCAGGAGGTTCGCAACCTCGCTTCCAGAAGCGCGAGCGCCGCAAAGGAGACGACCGCGCTAATTGAAGGCTCCATTAGAAAGATAAACGACGGCGTGAAAACGGCGAACGAAACCGCGGAGCATTTAAGCAAAATCGTTTCGAACATTTCCAGGGTGGCCGAGATTGTCAACAGCATCAGCGTCGCTTCCAACGAGCAGGCTTCCGGCATCGCGCAGATTAATCAGGGAATCATGCAGGTTTCGCAGGTCGTTCAGGAGAACTCTGCGACCGCGGAGGAGAGCGCGGCTGCAAGCGAGGAGCTTTCCGGACAGGCTGCCTTGCTCAAAGAACAGATCGCCGTCTTTAAACTGAAAAAAGACATAGAGGAAATAAAAGAAGAAAAAGTAAAGAGCAAGAAGAGCAAGAGCAAGAAGAAGAAAAAGAAGAAATTATTTAATTATATTAAAAAGAAAAAGGCAAATAAAGAGAGCAAAGAAAAAACAGAGAATAAAGAAAAAACAGAGAACAATGAAAAAACGGAAAAAACAGAAAGCATAGAGAACATAGAGATTACCGTAAATAACGACCAGCCCGCAGCAAATACTGTGAACGAAAGCAGTGCGCAGCAGGAAATTCTCTTGAGCGACACTGATTTCGGAAAGTATTAAACCACAGTGTAATCAAAGTTTCATGCGAGCATATTCTTCGTACTTCATAAGAGTACCGTATGAAAAAACGATGAAATGAAAGGCAGTTATTATGAAAAGGAAAATTAATTTGAGTATATCGTTGAAATTAGTTGTTTATATCAGCGCGGTAATACTATTAATATGCTCATTTATTACATTGTTTGCTGCAATCGTTTGCGAGGATCTTCTGGTCGATGAAGCAAAAGAAACGTTGACCGAAATCGCAAAAGGGGCGTCGAACACCGTTTCGGCAAAGGTTGACGCCAACTTCAACAGCCTAAAGATTCTGCTTAAAAACGACATATTCCTGGACCCGAAAGAGAACAGAGAAAAAATCATCGAGCTTCTGCGGGGTCAGATCAATAAAGACGGCTGCATTGATATGACCATCATTGATAAGGAAGGCAAATCCTTCTCGGTAAAGGATAAGGACAGAAACCTTTCCGACGAAGAGTATTTCCAAAAAAGCCATCAAAGGGCAGAAGTTCGCCACCGATCCGTTCTTCAAACCGGGAGAACAGGAAAAAATCATCATTTACGCCTATCCGTTTATCAATAACGACGGCGAGATTATCGGCGTTTTAACCGCCACGAAAAAAGCGTCCGAATTGTCGGATATGATCAAGAACGTAAAATACAAATCCGGCAATACGTTCATTATTTCGAGTACATACACGACCATCGCGCATACCAATCCCGATAAGATTTCGGAAAACATCGTAGAGAAAGCGAAAGAAGATTCATCGCTCGAAGACCTTGCGAAAATCGAACAGGCAATGGTGGTCCAGGCGAGCGGCGTCGATACCTATAAAGAGAACGGCGAGACCAAATACATCGCGTACGCGAAGATTGACGGTACGACATGGGCGCTGGCGATCGACGTGCCTGAGAAGGACGTGACGGAAGCGGTTGAAAGCCTTGTAACCGTTTTGATTATCATCGGTATTTTCGGCCTTGCGCTCGGCATGTTTATCTCCGTATTTATCGCGCAGGGGTTCAAGAAGCCGATTAAAAGGTTAGTAAAGGTTTCCGAGCAGTACGCAAGAGGCAGATTCGATGTTGACGTAGACCTGAAACGAAGGGATGAGTTCGGAAAACTCGCCAGCAAGATGCAGCAAATCTGCGACAATATGAACGTGCTGATTCACAACATTCGCAGCGCTTCCAAAGAAGTCGCGTCGAGCGCGAAGCAGATTTCCGATTCGAGCATGATTCTTTCGCAGGGCGCGGCCGAGCAGGCAAGTTCGCTGGAAGAACTTTCGGCGACGATGGAAGAAATATCTTCCCAGACAAGGCTGAACGCCGAGTTCGCTGAGAACGCGAACCAGATTTCGAGCGAGGTGCAGAAGAAAGCCGAGCTCGGCACCGACCAGATGAACCTTATGCTGGGCGCGATGGAGGATATCAATCACTCTTCCGCCAATATCTCTCAGATTATCAAGGTGATCGAAGATATCGCGTTCCAGACCAATATCCTGGCGCTGAACGCCGCGATTGAGGCCGCAAGAGCCGGCGAATCCGGAAAAGGTTTTGCCGTCGTCGCCGAAGAAGTAAGAAATCTGGCGGTTCGGTGCGCGGAAGCGGCGCAGGAGACGAGCGAACTGATCGAAGCTTCGATGATAAAAGTGCAGGACGGCGTCAAGATTGCGCAGGATACCGCCGATTACCTGAACATGATTGTCAACGACGTCTCGAAGGTTGCCGAGCTTGTAAGCAACATTTCCATCGCTTCCAACGAGCAGGCATCCGGCATCGCGCAGGTAAATCAGGGCATCATCGAGGTTTCCCGCGTCGTTCAGGAGAACTCGTCCACCTCTGAGGAAAGCGCGGCAGCAAGCCAGCAGCTTTCCGGACAGGCTGCGCTGCTGGACGAACAGATTGCGAAATTCAAACTCAAGGACGTCATCCCCGATATTCAGCAGTACGATTTGGATGAGTACGAGGACGACGAGATCGAGGAAGAAGACGAAGAAGACGAAGACGAGACCGACGTTGAGGCTTCCGAGGAAAGCGTTGCCGCCGAAGAAGCAGACGAAACCGGCAGTGACGCCGCGGTCGAAGCCGGCGCAGTCGAGGATTTCGGCGCAGAACCCGAGATTACTCTGAATGCCATCATCGCCGATTCAGATAGCGAGAGCGGTATCGCGGACGAAGAAATTGAGCAGAGCAGCGACGCTGTCGATGCCGGCACGGACAACGCTGCGGTTTCGGAAGACGAGACGGTCGAAACCGAACCGGCCTTTGAAGAAAACCCTGAAGACAACACGACTACGGACAACGAGGATATTAAAATTTAAAGGGAAAAAAGCAGAGAATTCTCATTCATAATCTGAAAATTCTCTGCTTTACTTTAAAAACTGGCATGATTGAAATCACGGATAAAGAGTTTGAACAGCTTGTAAGTTTCATTAAGAAAAACTACGGTATTCATATTAAGAAAGAAAAGCGTGCAATGCTGACCGGAAGGCTTTCCAGCACGCTAATCCAGCATGGATATAAGAGCTTTTCTGAGTTTTACGAAAAACTGATATCCGATGATTCCAAAGAAGCGATCACGACGCTTGTCAATCGGATAACAACCAATCATACCTATTTCATGCGAGAAAAAGACCATTTTGAGTATTTTCAAAAAACGGTGCTTCCGTATCTGGAACAAACGATCAAAAACAAGGATTTAAGAATCTGGTGCGCGGCTTGCTCGACCGGCGAGGAGTCCTACACGCTCGCGATGATTATCGACGAGTATTTCGGGGAAAGAAAAAGCGCCTGGGACACCAGGCTGCTCGCCACGGACATATCTGAAAGAGTGCTCAACATTGCGAAACAGGGCGTTTATGACAAGGAAAACGTTTCGGTTCTTCCGGCAAACTGGAGAATGGCCTATTTTAAGCCGTACGACAAAGACCGCTTTGTCGTCGCGGACAGAATCAAAAACGACGTGATTTACCGGAAGTTCAATCTGATGGAGAAGGTTTTTCCGTTCAAGAAGAAGTTCCATGTTATATTCTGCCGAAACGTTATGATATATTTTGATAACGAAACAAAAGAAGAACTGATACGGAAGTTTTACGACATATTGGAGGATGGCGGGTATCTTTTTATCGGTCATTCGGAGTCTATATTACGAAGCGAGACGAATTTTAAATATGTTAAGCCGGCAATATACAGAAAAATGTAATTCCCCGTACGAGGTTCAATTCTATGATTCAGCCTAAGAAAAAAATAAAAGTCCTAATCGTTGACGATTCGCTGCTTTTCCGAGAAATGCTGGCAAGAGGGCTTTCGGAAGATCCCCATATCGAGGTAGTCGGAAAAGCGGGTGACCCTTTTCAGGCAAAAGATATGATCGTCAATTTGCAGCCGGACGTTATGACCTGTGATATCGAAATGCCGAAGATGAACGGAATCGAGTTCATCCGGCAGCTTTTACCGCAGTATCCTATGCCTGTCATTATCGTCAGCGGAATCACGAACAAGGTTTTTGACGCCATGAACGCCGGCGCGGTCGATTACGTCGTTAAACCGGACGAACATTCGACGGGCACCATGAAAAGCCTGCTCAATGAGCTGATAATAAAAATTAAAACCGCGCCGCTCGCGAAAATACAACAGCGCAGGCTGAAAAGCATCGTCTCGGTTCCCAAAAGCGCGAAGTTTGACACAAAGAAGGTTATCTTTATCGGGGCGTCCACCGGCGGTACGGAAGCGATTTTTACAGTTCTCAAGAATTTGCCGCCGAATATACCGGGAATCGTAATTGTTCAGCATATTCCGCCCGTTTTCTCAAGAATGTTTGCCGAACGGATGAACACACAGACGTCACTGACCGTGGTTGAGTCCGCAGGCGACGAAATCATTGAGCCCGGCAAAGTGTTTATCGCGCCCGGCAGCAGGCATTTGAAGGTAAAAAAATCCGGAGACAAGTATAAAACCGAAGTATTTGAGGGCGAAAAAGTAAACGGTCACTGTCCTTCGGTCGACGTGCTGTTCTACTCGGCCGCGGAAGTGTGCGGGAAAAACGCGGTCGGCGTTATTCTGACCGGCATGGGGCAGGACGGCGCCAAGGGGCTGCTGGAGATGAAGCGGCAGGGCGCGCACACAATCGGGCAGGACGAAAAGACCTCTATTGTTTACGGCATGCCGAAGGCGGCGTTCGAAATAGGTGCGGTTGATAAACAGTTGGATTTGGATTCCATAGCCGGAGAAATAATCAAGGCAGTTTCAATATAAAAAGCGGAGGTTATCCATGAAAGGAAAAGTTAGATTAGGCAATAGGATTCTATTGTTTGTTTCCCTTATATTTATTATCGCGATGGGTTTAATTCTAAACATGACCGTTAAGATGATTTCGAATTACAATAACAGCGTAATTTCGGAAGAAGTGAAAAACGGCGTCACCGTATTGGCAAAAAAGGTGGAAAGTCTTCAGGAATCATCGGCGGGATTCGCGCAGCTGGCCGCCGACGACCAGGAGATTTCGGCGGCTATCCAAAACTCCGATGCCGGCAAACTTGACAGCTACGCAAAAAATATCCATAACAGCACGAAAACCGATTTTGTCATCTTTACCGATAAAGACGGACGGTTCGTCGCCGGCGTGGGTCAGAAAAGCAACTCCAGCAATTTAAGGATTAACCCGGTTGTCGAAAAAGCGCTGAAGGGAGATATCATCACTACGGTTGAGTCCGCCATAACAGCGCATTTTTCCGCTCTGACCGCGGCGCCTGTTAAGGATTCAAACGGTACGGTTGCGGGCGTCGTAATAATAGGCTATCTGCTTGATAATCAAAGCATTATCGACGATATAAGCCATCAGGTTGAAACAGACGTCACGATTTTTCAGGGAAATACCAGAATCAACACCACGATTGAAAAAGACGGCGTCCGTCAGGTCGGAACTCAGCTTTCGGAAGCGGTAACGAAAGTCGTTATCGAAGAAGGCAAAGACTATGACGGCAAAGCGGACATACTTGGCAGCGAGTACTTATGTTCCTACCGCCCGCTGAAAAATCATAACGGCGATATTGTGGGCGTATTGTTCGCCGGCAAGTCCATGGAAACAGTAAAACAGCTGGCAAGAAACATCTATATGGCTTCCTGGACGGTCGCAGCAATTACAATAATCGTCATTTTAGTCGGCTTAATCCTGTATCTAAGAAACGTGGTAACCAAGCCGCTGAAGAAGGTTGTCAGCGCCGCCGAGACGATTTCAGAAGGCGTGCTTGACGTTCAAATCGACGTAAAGAGCAAAAACGAGATCGGAATACTGGCAGACGCGTTTACAAAAATGGCGGACAAGCTGAACGATCTGATCCGTCAGGTTTCGGAATCCTCCGACAGAGTCGCGGCGGCTTCCAAAGACATTGCATCCTCCAGCGTTACGTTGTCGGAAGGATCGGCCGAACAGGCGGCTACCATGCAGGAGTTAAGCGCGTCCTCCATGGAAGTTTTGTCCATGACGCAAAACAACGACGAGAACGCGAAGAACGCTTCGAAATTGTCTGAGGCGGTTAAAGACAGGTGCACCGAAGGCAATGAGAAGATGAAAGAACTGCTGAAAGCCATGGAAGGCATCAACGCTTCCTCAAAGAAGATATCCAAAATTATAAAGGTAATAGACGAAATTGCCTACCAGACAAACCTTTTAGCCCTCAACGCGGCGGTGGAAGCGGTGCAGGCCGGTCAGTACGGAAAAGGTTTTGCGGTTGTCGCGGATAACGTAAAACGGCTTGCCGACAAATCGGCGAAAGCCGCAAAAGAGATTTCCCAGATTATCGAAGAGTCCGTCGTCAACGCGGAAAGCGGAACCGAATTGGCAAACGAGACCGCAAGCATCCTTGCAGAGATTTTCGAGAACATCAATGAAGTAAACGTCATGGTCAACGACATTTCAAGAGCCACCACAGAACAGTCGGTCGGCATTTCCCAGATGAATACCGCAATCGAGCGAATCGCAAATATTCTGCAGTCTTATTCCTCTATGGTGGAAGAAAGCTCGGCTGCCAGCGCGAAGCTCTCCGAACAGGCGGATCTGATGAAACAGCAGGTATCGTTATTTAAGCTACGGGAGCAGGAATAGCTTGATATCGCATGCTGCCGATAGGATTGTTTGCGCTTTTTTGAAGACTTGTAACAAATTTGCCTTTCAACGTGTATTATGTTATTAAATTGAGAAATTTATAGCATTTTACACGTTGAAAGGAGGCAACTTATGAGCAACTGCAACAGACGGCAACAGATAGAAAACCCGAATTCAGTAACGCTGAACGGAAGAAATATTGAACGAGAACGGCAGCGGAAAAGGAATGCCGCCTGCGAGCGTTTTCTGATATGCAGGGATTTCGGTTTCATTGGAGATACAAGGATTTTGGACTGTGTAGTAGTTAGAAGATGCAACCGAAGGTGTAGGTTCTAAACGGTCATAAGCATAGAGGTTAAAAAATGTTCAGGAGTTTAAAGGGTATCTTTGCATTGGACGAACCAGTTGACAGGGACGAGTTCACTGTTTACGAAATCAAGATCAACTTAAATCGATCAAAATACTTTTCGGTCGCTTTTTTTCTATTAGATATTTTGGTGGTCATAATTTCCTTTATCAGCAGAGGAAATAGTTTCTTTCAAATGCCGGCGGTTTTATATCTTGGCATGTATGTCACGCTGCTGGCAACCATGCCGGTTTTTTACGCCGTATTTGTGAAATATGAGAAAAACATAGCGAAAAATATAAAAAAATTATCGGCGGCAGGCACGCTTTTCGCCGTATTTATGCTGGTATGGTGCGCGGCGATTTCGCTGCTCGACCAGCTTTCCTCCGGTCAGATCATCATCTATGTCGGCTCCGCTACCATTTTCGCAGTAACCTCTTATATACGCCCGACGAAGATGCTGATTATCTATTCCACGGTGCACGCCTTGTTTTTAATTGCGCTTCCGTATCTCCAGCACGACCCGAAATCGATATTCGGCAACGCGATCAACAGCACGTTGTACATAGCGCTCGCTTGGCTCATCAGCTTTATGCGGTATAAAGGCTTGATCGAGGATTTCAACAACCGCAAAAAGATTGAGATGCAGGCCGAAGAATTGAACCGCATCAACCAGGAACTCAAAAGATTGTCGCTTATGGATAGTTTAACCGGCGTTTTCAATAGGTTTATGTTCGAAGCAAAGCTTAACGAAGACTGGGAGGAGTGCAGGAATCGCTCTGTTCCGCTCGCGCTGATTATTATAGACGTCGATTTCTTTAAGAAAATAAACGACAATTACGGTCATCAGGAAGGGGATAAGTGCCTTAAAAAAATCTCCGAAATTCTCAAAGACAGCGTAAAAGACTGGACGAATCTGATTGCGCGGTATGGCGGCGATGAGTTCGTGATATTGATTCCCGGAATGGATCAAATAACGGTTTCTGAAATCGCGGAAGAAATACGCAAAAGAGTGGAGGAGAGCCGCATTCCGCATCAGTATTCGCCCGTTTCGGAATATGTTACAATCAGCGTTGGCGCCTGCAGCGTCATACCTTCCGATTCCATAACCATCACCAATTTTATCAAATACGCGGACGACGCGCTGTATGAGGCAAAGAGAGCGCGCAACAGCCACCGCATCGCCGTATTTGAGAGGATATATACATAATACGGAAAAATCAGAGCGGTCCATGGTCCTTTCTGGATTGCTCTTTTTATTTTACGCCGGTTCGGCGCGCGCAGGAAAATGATATTGAAAACAGTTGACGAAGCGGCGGAAAAGCTGTATGATAAACATAACGCCAAAAGCGGCGAATTCCTTGATGCGGCGTGAGTTTGCGCGATATGAAGTATTTTTACTGCTATCTGATATTTATATCTTTCTTATCCGTTCTCATAACCTGTTACGACAAATTCGCTTCTAAGAAAATCAAAAAGCACCGCGCGCCGGAAGCAGTGCTGTTTTTACTTGCCGCGTTCGGCGGCTCGGCGGCAATGCTTTTTACAATGCTGGCGATTCGGCACAAAACAAAGCACAAACGGTTTATGCTCGGCATACCGCTGATTATGCTGGCGCAGGCGGCGCTGATTTTCATAGCATATCGGAATCATTACTGGGAGTTTTAGAGGGAAAATTATGGCAGCGATAACCGAAGTCAGGCAGTTTAAGAATTTGCAGTATATCATCCGGTATCCGGATCATTTCGATAAGGCGAAGAAATACCCGGCCATCCTGCTGCTGCACGGAGCGGGGAGCCGGGGGAAGGATATCGGCATCCTGAAAAACTTCGTTCTGCTCAGAAAAATGCCGGAAGATTCGCCTTTTGTCGCGATACTGCCGCAGTGCTTCGCGGTGACCTGGTTTGAGATTTTCGAGCAGTTAATCGAGTTTGCCGGCGCGATGCGCGGTCTTGACTTTGTGGACGAAGACCGGTTTTATTTAACCGGATACAGCATGGGCGGATACGCGACCTGGGAGCTGGCGATGGTCAGGCCGGAATGGTTCGCGGCGATTGTTCCGATTTGCGGCGGCGGAATGCGCTGGAACGCCGAAAGGCTCAAAAATGTTCCGGTTTGGGCTTTTCACGGCGCGCAGGACGAGATTGTCCATATCGGCGAGAGCATCGATATGGTCAACGCGGTGAACCGCTGCGGCGGAAATGCGAAGCTGACCGTTTATGCGCGCGCCGCCCACGACTGCTGGACCGAAACCTACTCCAATCCGGACGTATATCAGTGGTTGTTAAGCTGCGCCAAACCGAAGGACGAACTAAAAAAACCGCCGGCGACAGAAATCTAAAAAAACAATAGAAAAAACCTCCTATGGATGACATAGGAGGGATTTTTATTGCGGCGGAAATCAAAAAGAACGCCAAGCGGTCCGCTTTCCTTTCCGGGTTATGGCTTTTTCGAGCCGCTATTCTTTTCGGATTATTTCAGAAATCGCAAGCGCAAGCGCGTAGTGACCGTTCTCGTCGAGGTGCTCTTCGTCAATTTTGCTTGCAGATGCGACCTGCGCGGCGTCCAGAAACAGGCTTCCGGTTTTTTCGGCGACTTTTTTGTACTCCGCCGCCAGCGCTTTGCTTTTTTGGACCGATTCCGCGTCGAACTCAATGTCATATCCCGGTTTCCAGACGTTTTCGCCGAGATGTATGGGCGATATAATCAGCACTTTTGCTTCCGGCGCGATGACGCGCGCTGACGCAGCCAGCGCGGCTAATCCAGAAGCTATTCCTTCTGGCGAAGCATTATATACCGTTTTACAGTCGTTGGTGCCAAGCATGATAACGATATAATCCAGCGGAACATGCGAGCGCAGGCAGGGAATAAAGTAGTCGATTCCCTTTTTATACGGATTGTTTATATCGTCAAACACGGTTGTCCGTCCGGGACACCCTTCTTCAATTACATAGTAGTTACCGCCGAGCAGTTCCTGAAGCCTGCCGGGATATCGTACAGAACGGTCAAACCTGCCGGTGCCGTCCGGTTTTAGCCCGTAGGTGTTTGAATCTCCGAAACATAAAATGGTTTTCATATGACCTTCACCCTAAATAATACTAAATATATATGTATTATATGTATTATTTCGGGTTTGTCAATATAAAAACAAAAAAATCCGACGTTCGGAAGAATAAAAATACGCCAACAGTTTTCGGCGGCGAATCGTAACATTATATTCAAATTATACAAACAATACACAAGGCCTACTTGGCGACGGAACGAGAGAGGACAGATATTATCCGAAAAAAATAATGGATGAAGTAGCGTTCGTTTCCGCCGGCGAATGCTATGCCGCGGCCATTCAAAAAGTCGGTACGCTCTGGGCGTGGGGAAAAACGAGTACGGTCTGATCGGAAACGGAAAAAGCGCGCATATCCATTCTCCCATAAAAATCGTTTACAAAACTGCTCCGTAACACTTTACAGAAAAAAGCAAAGCCGGAAACGCGGATGTTTCCGGCTTTTTTCTGCGGGGTATTTTGCAGAACGGTGTTGAGTTTATATCCATTTTGCGGTATATTGTTATTATGGGAGAAGAACACGCCGAATTTTTATAAAAAGGATGTGGGCGGTTGAATAACAAACCGATTGTCGCGATCATGTATGATTTTGATAAAACGCTCTCGCCGAAGAACATGCAGGAGTATGCCTTTGTGCCCGGCATCGGCATGGACTCCGCGGCCTTCTGGCGCAAGTGTGACGAGCTCGCAAATTCGAACAACATGGACCCGATTCTTGCGTATATGTTCCTGATGAAACAGGAGTCGGAGGGAAAAATGCTGATCACTCGAGACGTGTTCAAGAAGCTGGGCAGGAGCGTACAGCTGTTTAAAGGGGTCAGAACCTGGTTTGACCGGGTAAACGCTTACGCGGAGAAGCTGGGGCTGACCGTAGAGCATTACATCCTTTCTTCCGGGCTGAAGGAAATCATCGAAGGCACTTCCATCGCGCGTTACTTTACGAGAATATATGCCGCGGAGTTTTTATACAACGAACGGCAGGTGCCGATCTGGCCGGCGATGGCGCTGAATTATACGAGCAAAACGCAGTTCCTGTTCCGCATTAACAAAGGCGTTCTGGACGTGACCGAGCATGACGAGCTGAACGAATACACGCCCGAAAGCAAGCGCAGAATCCCGTTTCAAAACATGATTTACGTCGGCGACGGACTGACGGACGTTCCCTGCATGAAGCTGTGCAAGGTAAACGGCGGTCATTCCATCGCGGTTTATCAGAACGACCGAAACGTAGCGGAAAATCTGCTCAGACAGGGACGGGTTGATTTTATCGCGCCTGCGGATTATTCAAGACACAGCAAAATGGAAAAAACGATTTTCGCTTTGCTCGATTTGATAAAGGCATACAACGCGCAGTTAAAAATGCATCTGGACGACATGGACGCGGCTCATCAAACCGATACAAAAGCAAACCCTTGAAAGTCATAGCATTCAAGGATTTGTTTTAAAAAATACGTTGAATTGTTTGCCGTTCTATAGAATGATATCCTTAACATATCCCGCTAAAAAAAGCCGGCGATTTGAGAATATATATGACGCATGAAAAGGAGGACTTTTTTGAAAGTCACCTTTATTCACCACAGCGGTTTCTTTGTCAATCAGGAGCGCGCTTGCTTTTTGTTTGATTACTGGAAAGGACCGCTGCCGAATCCCCTCAAGATTCCGTTGTTTATCTTTGTCAGTCACGGGCACGGGGATCATTTCAATCCCGCCGTGCTGGACTATGGAAAGCGGTGGAATAAGGTTCGCTGGATTTTTTCCGACGATATCGACCCAAAATATATACCGAGCGAACTGACGCCTTATGTCACAATCGCCGCGGCCGGCAACACCTACGCGCTCTCTGTCGGCGGCGCGGATATTTCCTTTACGGCCCTTCGCTCGACGGATATCGGCAACGCCTATCTCATCCGCTCCGGCGGCAAAACGCTGTATCACGCGGGAGACCTTCATCTATGGCTCTGGCGCGAGGATCCGCAGGAAGACAGCGAGATGCAGGCCGCTTTTGAAAAAGAAATGGAAAAGCTGCGCGGACTTGCCATCGACGCCGCTTTTCTTCCGCTTGACCCCAGGCAGGGGCGCGACGCTTTTCTCGGCCTGGATTACACGGCGCGCATAGCGGATATAGAACGGATTTATCCGATGCATTGCTGGCAGAATCTTGATATTATTAACGAATTGCTGGCAGACCCCTGTTCGGAGCCCTACCGCGACAGGATATGCCCGATTAGAAAGGACGGATACGAAGATGAAATTTAAAATGGTACATGAGAATTACAATGTCAGGGATTTGGACGTTTCTCTAAAATTCTACGAGGAAGCGCTCGGCCTTAAGGAAGTGCGCCGCATAAACGCGAAAGACGGCTCCTTCGTCATTGTCTATCTTGGCAACGAGGAGAGCGATTTTCAGCTCGAGCTCACCTGGCTGCGCGATATGGACCGCCCCTACGACCTTGGCGACTGCGAGTTTCATCTCGCCTTTCAGGTGGACGATTTTGACGCCGCCTATGCCAAGCATAAGGAAATGGGCTGCATTTGCTACGAGAACCCCGCAATGGGAATTTACTTCATTACGGACCCTGACGGATACTGGCTGGAAATCATCCCCGCCAAAAAGTAACGCTTGCAAACCTCTAATGAAATCGCCGCCGGTCTTAAAAGCCGACGGCGAATCTTTATTTTTCACGCGTTATAAAAAGCGGCCGAAGCAATATTTATTTTGAAGTTGACAAGCGCTTTGGCGTTTAGTATCATACGGTTAACTATAAAATCTGAAAGGTGCATTTTTTAATGTTTTACTACCCGCATAAAGACCTTATCCGCTTTCCGCTCGGCGGTCTCGGCGCAGGCATGATCGGTTTTACCGGAACCGGCAGCTGGAACAGCGTGTCGCTGCGCCATCACCCGGATTTGTTTCACAATCCCAACGTATTCAGCGCCATCGCGGTTTTGGGCGACAACCCTGCGGCAAGGGTTGTGGAAGCGCAGATTCCCGACGTGGAAATTTTTGCGAATCTTCGCGCCGGCGGTTTTGGCACCACCGGCAAAAGCGACGGTTTGCCGCGGTTCCGAAACGGGAAATTTTATGTCGCTTTTCCTTTCGCGAAGCTAAATTTGCAGGATGACGACATCCCGGTTCAGGCGAGCGTTACCGCGTGGAGCCCGTTCATCCCGGGCGACATCGACACGTCGTCCTACCCGTTTGCCGCGCTGGAATATACGTTTACGAACGCGAGCAGTCAAACAATTAAGGCGGTGTACAGCTTTAACGCTTTTAATTTCATGAAGCTGACGAACGCGGCATATGTATCGGCGGGCGAAAACTACTTTCTGCTGGGAGAGCCAAAATCCGA
>Ga0209204_1000792_pt1 | contig 32444 bp, 30 predicted proteins | sample AD_JPNMR2_MetaG_FD_184425 | JGI IMG/M metagenome (GOLD analysis project Ga0209204, IMG submission 184425) | Active sludge microbial communities of municipal wastewater-treating anaerobic digesters from Japan - AD_JPNMR2_MetaG (SPAdes) (version 2) | ecosystem: Engineered > Bioreactor > Anaerobic...
CAGTCCTCTCATTGAAGAGATTGAAGCGGCGGCACGTCGCATGGCTGCACTGTGTCATCAGATAATGGATTACGCAGGCAAAAGTACCTATCTTATAGAGCCTACGTATCTTCCCCCAGTGCTTCAAAACACGGTAGAGTTATTTCGCGCTTCGCTATCGCGCAAGATTATCTTAACGAGCGACATTCCAGAAGACTTACCGCATGTCCTTGTGGACGTTGGGCAAATACGCCAGACGTTAGTAAGCCTGCTCATGAACGCCGCAGAGGCAATTGGAGATAGCACGGGTTCTATCAGCGTCTCTGCACGCGAAATTCCAGAAATTCACCCGGAGAATGAATCCAATTTGCTCGATTTCACCAACAAACAGGGACTTCAAAAAGGCTATGTTTCCATAGAAGTACGGGATACCGGTTGCGGTATGTCTGCCGAAGAGATCAAGAAGATTTTTGAGCCTTTTTTTACAACCAAGTTTTTGGGGCGAGGCTTGGGATTACCAGCAGTTTTAGGAACCATCCGAAACCATAAAGGCGCCATTTCGGTTCATAGCGAGGCAGGAAAAGGCAGCATCTTTCGTGTTTTCTTGCCTTGTGCATAAAATGAATCAGAAAAACTGCTTTAGGTTTCGTCAATAGATAAATCTAGGCTATCTCCAACTTGTTCTTGCCACTGAACGATTTTTTTCTTTAACGACCTAATTCTGGGTTCGTGTTCCGGCTGTGTGAAAAGGTTCTTTGTTTCCCCGGGGTCCTTTGCGAGGTGGAAAAGTTGATTCTTGTCTCCGGTGTGAATGCAAAGCTTCCAACCATCTTGGGTAATGATAGCACGAGAAGAAATTTTCTCCTGATTTGCCTCGTCACGTAACCGCCCCCCAGGATTTCTTCCCTCTGCCAATTTTTTTACCGCGTTCCACTGAACAAAAACAGGCTCCACCATCTTGCGTCTACCGCTCAGAAATGGCACCAGGCTTTTGCCAGGCAGATCATCGCGTTGTGGTTTGTTCATAAGTTCCAACAGGGTGGGAACCAGGTCGATGTGGCTCACATGTTCTTTAACCCGCCTATGTTGTGAATAGGGTTTGGGTAGGCGGATCATCCAAGGGACCCGCAAGGCTTCCTGATACATAATGCTTTTTTCAATAAGGCGATGAGACCCCATCATATCTCCATGGTCTGAGGTGAAGACAACGATCGTATTGTCAGCGAGTCCCAATCGTTCCAGTTCCGTCAAAATCGCGCCCACGCTGATATCAACCTGACTTACGAGACCCCAGTATTGAGCTATGAGCCTACGCCATTCTGATTCTTTTGACAGATCAAACTTTCCCGAATACATTCCTGTGTATTTTGCTGCCCGTTCTCTGTAGGCTTCGGGTTCGTTTTCTTCGAGGGGGTCATCGAAATTACTGGGTAAATATACTTCGTCTGGCCGATGGTACTCATTCAAAGGACCGGTGAAAGGCATGTGAGGTTCAAGAAAATTGACATAAAGGATAAACGGTTCTTTTTGGTGACGACGTAAAAAATCGCACGCCTTTTGCTCAAGAAACTTGGGCTTGCAATGTTGAATCGGCAGAGCCGCGGCGAACTCTCGGCTGAAGTCTCCCCGGGACGTGTCCGGCTCATAACCGAGCTCTTTCAGCCATGCGCAATAGTCGCTTTTCTTGTCAATATCTCTATTCTCTCTGTAGTATCGCCAGTACATGTCTTCAATGCTTTGCCATTCCTGAAAACCGTGCTGTGGGAAGATCTCATCTCCAAGGTGCCATTTTCCAAAGTAGCCTGTGCAATAGTCGTCGTCATCCAGTAATTCCGGAAAGGTCGGGGTAGTCTCGTCCAGTGCCACATTATTCTGAGTGCAGCCATTTTGGTGAGGCCAGAGTCCAGTCATTACACTGGATCGGGAAGGAGTACATACCGGTTGGGTGACATAGGCATTCTCGAAAACAATACTCTCTCGCGCAAGCTGAGCCAAATTCGGTGTTTTTATCTTGTTGTTGCCATAGACAGATATCGTGTCGGCGCGCTGTTCATCGGTCCACAAAAACAATAGATTTGGTTTTGAATTTCGGTGTTTTATCGGTCTTTTCGGAAGGGTGGTAGCAAGAGTTCCGGCAGCCACCATGTTTCCTAAAAATTTTCTGCGAGAGTTTCTTATGGGCATTTGCTGAACTCCACTTATCGTTTTTTTGCCTCTTCCATTAGGGTTTATTCTGAGAAGAGTCCGAAAAACGTTGCCACTCTAACATAAAATAAGATATCATTATCCCAAAAGTCATTATAACCTATCTGCTTTTTGTGAATGCCATGACACCTGCAGTTCCCAAATTCTTTATTCAGACATTCGGCTGTCAAATGAATGAACATGACAGTTTTAGAATGTCGGAGATATTGAAGCACTGCGGCTTCGAAGCGACCGACTGTCCAAGTCAGGCTGATGTCATTCTAATCAACACGTGTTCGGTTCGCCGCAACCCGCAGAATAAGGTTTTCAGCCTTCTTGGACAATTACGGAGGCTAAAAAAGTCTCGCCCTAATCTGATTATTGGTGTTGCCGGCTGTGTGGCGCAACAGGAGGGCGAGAACATCCTTCGGTGCGAAAGAGCCGTGGATATGGTCTTTGGACCTGACCATTACTTTCGTTTACCAGAGATTTTGGAGAGAGTACGCAAGGGCGAACGAGTTGTACTGACGAATAGAACGGATGATATTTACGAGCGGGTAGACAACTTCATACCTGACAACTGGCTGGAAGCCGGCCACGTGGAAGGATGCAAAGCATATGTAGTCATCATGAAAGGATGTAATAACTTTTGTGCGTTTTGTGTTGTGCCCCATACCCGCGGCAGAGAAGTTTGCCGAGAGCCCCAAAATATCCTTCGCGAAATTAAAACAGCTGTGGAAAAAGGCGCAAAAGAAGTGTGGCTCTTGGGACAAAACGTCAACTCGTATCGTGCACATGGGATGACTTTTTATAATCTTCTCGATGAGGTTTCACAAATAGATGGTTTATTGCGGGTTCGTTTCACTTCTTCTCACCCCAAAGATTGGGACAATACATTATCCGATTTGATGGCGGAACGTCCGACCATTTGCAACCAACTCCATTTGCCGTTGCAGTCGGGGTCCAACCGAATTCTCGATCTGATGAATCGTCGTCATACGATTGAGGAGTACTTAGAAAAAATACGTTATCTGAAGAATAGACTTCATGATATCGAGTTGAGTACGGATATAATTGTGGGATTTCCAACCGAAACCGAAGAGGATTTTGAAGCTACCCTGCGAGTTTTGGAGGAAGTCCGTTATAGTCAAGTGTTTAGCTTTAAATATTCTCCGCGTCCCAATACTCGCGCTGCAGAAATGCCCGATGACATACCGCAGAAGGTCAAGGAAGAGCGACTGCAACGCCTGATCCATCTTCAAGAGAAAATAAACGGGGAACAAATACAGTCTTATATAGGTACCGTCCAGTCCGTCTTGATTGACGGCTCCCATCTTCGTGATTCGCGCATCAAGAACGGCCGCACAGAGGGGTACCGTCCCGTGAAAATTCGAGATGCCGGGTTGAAGGTCGGCGATCTAGTAAACGTGCGAATTACAGGATTTGAGAACCATTGGTTGGAAGGCGTCCTTCAATAAGATGATGCAAAAACGGGCATGTGTCTATACCGTAGGCTGTCGTCTAAACCAGGCCGAGTCCGGCATCATCGAGGATAAGTTACGTGATGCTGGATATGTCATTGTGCCTTTCGGAAATGAAGCCGACGTGGGAATAATCAACACGTGCACCGTGACGCGCGAAGCGGACGCCAAGTGCCGCCAAGCAGTAAGATCGTTTATTCGAAAAAATCCAATGGCATACACTGCGGTGGTGGGATGTTATTCGCAGCTCGCTTTCAAGACTTTGGCGGAGATTAGAGGCGTTGACCTGATTATCGGCACGCAAGAAAAACTAAACGTCGTCAATTACATCACCGACAAAAAGAATCCCATTCCTGTTGTTGTTCGAGACACTATTCAGCGTGATGACTTTACGATTGATGCCTCTGGCTATACGCAGATTCAAGAGCGCACCAATCTGAAAATACAAGACGGGTGCGACTTTATGTGTGCTTTTTGTGCCATTCCTTTTGCTCGGGGCAGGGCGCGAAGTCGTCAGTTCCGTAATACTCTGGAAGAGGCACGGCAACTTGTGGACCGTGGCGTGCGCGAGATTATTCTTACGGGCGTCAATATCGGGATGTACCGCTCCGAGAATTATACCCTCTGTGATGTAGTGGATGCCCTGGCGGCAATCCCTGGTCTTACACGCATTCGTGTGAGTTCGATCGAACCCACTACGATTCCCGAGGGATTACTCGACAGGATGGTGGCTTATGATCACCCCTTAGTGCCTTTTCTTCACATCCCTGCCCAGTCTGGGTCGAATCGCATTCTGGAACTCATGAAAAGAAGGTATTCCCGAGAAGACTTTCTAGAGTTTATCCAACTGGCAGTGAACAAAGTCCCCGACCTTTGCATCGGCACCGATTTGATGGTCGGTTTTCCTGGAGAGACGGATGAAGATTTTTGGGCAACCTACACTCTGTTAAAAGAGAGCCCCATTGCATATGCCCATGTTTTCAAATATTCCGAGCGTAGGAATACGGCCGCTTCGCGCATGGTTGATAAAGTAAGTAATGCAGTTCAGGACAAACGAAGCGCACTTTTACGGGAATTAAGCAGTGAAAAAAGGTCGGCATTCCACGAGAAATTCGTGGGACGTATCAGGACAGTTCTTTTCGAATCGGAAGTTGGTGATGGGTTGTGGTGTGGCCATACGGACAATTACATTACGGTCTTGGCGAAATGGAAAGACGGTAAGGCAAACACCTTTGTTCCGGTGCGCATCCAGAAATTAAGTGGCGATCACGTAATCGGGAGTATTGAGAATCGCAATGTTCAATAATCCAGAACCTCTCTCAATAGAATCTGAAAAGAAAGAGACTTTCTTGAAAGAGCATCTTCGCGGATTGACCAGCGTTGCGGTGGCTTTTTCCGGAGGAGTTGATTCCGCATACCTAGCTGACGTGGCTCATGAGGTCCTTGGCGAAAATGCCCATATTGTGTTGGCGGATTCTCCGAGTATACCGCGGTCAGAACTAAAAGAAGCCTCTGATCTTGCGCACGCGCGAGGATGGAATTTCCATATTGTAAAGACGTTTGAATATCAGAATGAGCAGTATCAGAAAAATGATGGAACAAGATGTTATCACTGCAAACTGGAATTATTCCGCGTATTAAAAAAATATGCCGCCGAACACCATGTCGTGCACGTTGTTTATGGCGCGAATATGGATGACTTAAAGGACCCAACTCGACTGGGTTCAAAAGCTGCGGAAGAATGCGGCGCCATCGCTCCTCTTCAGCTTGCCGGTATGACGAAAGAAGACATTCGAATATTGAGCGCCAAACGACATTTGCCCACCGCAGATAAACCCTCCTTTGCTTGTTTGGCGTCTCGTTTTCCCAGGGGAACTACCGTGACTGTGGACGGTCTAGAAAAAGTCGAAAAAGCTGAAGAGGTCTTGAAGGCACTAGGGTTTCGTCAGTACCGCGTTCGACATCATGGCGAGTTATGTCGTATAGAGGTGGAGCTGAGCGACTTTGAAAAATTTCTTCAACCGCAAGTGCGCGGAGAAGTCATCCGGAATTTGAACTCCCTTGGTTACCGATTTGTGACACTTGACCTCGCAGGGTATCGCACAGGCAGTACGGCGTAACTGGAAACGTGCGGTAGTGAAGAACGCGTTTGCCAAAAACCTAACATCAAGTTTTTCTTATGGCGAGACTCCACTAAACAGGATGATCGTGCTAGCTTCATAAATTGCAGCCACTGCCAAAATAATTGCGGAAAAAAGTGTTGTACCAGTGAAGATATCAAGACTCTCCTTCATGCTTTTCGTGAGTTCACCTGAGAGCAAGCCTTTTAGAATCTTCCATGGAAACAAGACGGTTGCAAAACACGCTAGTATGTAGGCCTCAAACTCTAATGCCATGGTAATGCAGTGATACGACATATGTAAGGCCGTATCACTCCAAGTTGGCGCCATCAGGAAACCTACGAGTGCAAAGCTGAGAAGTGTTTTGGCGAGACCCCAAAACGGAATAACGATGGAAGGCAATAATGTCAGGGTCAAGGTGGCGGCGCCGAAATTCCATGCCCACGTAGCAAAAGACGCTCGCAAGATATCGCCGCTTGCATAAGCATCTCCAATAAACTGCAGATTTCCATCCCGAAACATGCCTGAGGTGAGGTCAACAAGTTGACGTCTTAGCAGGGGAAACTGTTCACCAGCGAAAAGGAAGGCAAAAAAGGTCCCATAGAGAACGAAATGTATGTTAACTAGGAGCCGTCGATGATCCTTAAAAATTCCAAAGGATTTTGCCCAAAAGCTTCCCTCTGTACTCCTGTGTACTGTAAATAGAGTACACCAGAGGACCGATGCTCCATACGCTACCAGTAGCAGTGCCAAGATGTTCCAACCAGCTAAATCAGTATCCAGAGGAAAATCTTCCCCGAGAAAAACAGGTTTCTCTGCAGTTCCTTCGATTGTTTCCTGGATTGACTCATTGTCCTGTAGATTTGACAAACCCGAGGGGGCTAGCCAACCAGTGATCCAGTCCTCGGAATCCTCTTGTTGGCCCTCGGATAGCACTACGTACGAAAAAGCCAGGGCGCCCACCGCACGTTTAAGTTTACCAACAACTTGGTAATGTTTGCCCTTAAAATCAAATGATGAAAGATCGCAAAAGGCACCTGCAACGGCTTCTTCCTTTCCGGGCAGCGGTGGCCTTCCGTCATCTAGTAAAGTGTCCCAGTCAACTTTATCCGTTGGAATAGAGACCACCGTATGCTGCCAGCGTAACGAAACATAAGGATTATTTTCTTCTCCCCAGAATTGCAGCAGAGAAGAAAGCTCCTCTCCCGTATCATTAGAAAGAGGAGCAATTCCTATTTTAATCATCTCTGACCACGGCGCTGTGTCCATAACCGCAATGACCATATCGGCATGAGGAATCGAGGAACGCCTTTGGGCTTGCACGAAACTTGACACCAAAAAAACCAAGGGCGCCAAGAGAAGAAAGACCCCCGCAACTAGGATAATGCGAAAAATGTTGTTAAAGGGTATGTTCATCAAAATCGGCAAGGCAGTATGTTTGTACAACGTTCAGTTTTGGACGACTGCCACTTGGGGAAATAACATACCTGTCATGTATTTGCAAAGACCCGTAAAAAAGGCCTCTTGGTTTGGGCCACACCACGACATCAAATACATTTCGTAACCTTCTTTTCTCTTGTCTGCCGATTCGTAATATCTATCGGGCGAAATATATCCCGCGTAATCGCCGTTAAAACTGAGACACCACAGGTCGATGCCGTTCTTTTTCGCCCAATCATGAAGTTCTGAAGATATTTCGCCACTAAAATCAGCGGGAAAACCGCAGATCATGGTATTTCCAATACGTATCGCACCGATCCAACCATCGGAATCAAGTCCTACCAATCGAAACAAGACAGGCGACATGCGCCAATTCTTGCTGATCCTTAACTGCATGGGCGGCAAGTGAATTTGTGTCCCAACAGGTGTGACGTCCACTTTTTCTTGAAAATCCAGAGCCTCTGAAGACTTTAGAACTTTTTGAGCCAGCGCCTCGCCCATAGCATGGGCGCGAGCAAACGCATCTTTGCCCTCCGGCGGCTTGGGACCCATACTGCCTACGGCGCCTCCCAGATATACGGCCATACCCTTTGTTTCACTCTCAATGGCCCGCTGCAAAAATCCAGGATAGTCACCGCTGAATTGCATATTGTCGCCACCAAGTATTGTGGGATGGGCAGAGTATCTGATTACATAGCAGCGGTCGCCATCCTCCTGTTGTAAGAGGAAAAAGTTTAACATGTCATCTACCCCGGCATTCCTGGTCCTATTACGGATATATTCCGGTGATGGAACGCATCCTCCTAAAGCGATGGAACCTGGCTCCATGTTTTGTACTGCTTTCGTTATTGCACTAACAAAAGCCTCGGTTAGAACGGTTGGAATCTCCGGAGAGTATTCCCCTGCAAATTGTTTTGCCAAGAATCCCGGAGCAAAGGCGCCGGGACCTGAGTGGGTATGAGACGCATTCAGTAGGATTTGGTAAGGTTCGAGATTCACTCGTGCGCGCGCGTCTTCCCAAATCCTATCTGTTACATTTTCAGGGACAATGAGCATATCTGAACCCACAATGACGGCCGTATCGGTTCCATCACTTAATGCGACAGCCTTGACCCAAAGTGAATCATGGGTACCTTGTGAGGGTGCTCCTTTCCGATTGCCGTAACCGGCAAGGGGTGTTCCAGCGGGGAGCAAGAGTTCTGCTTTACCCCAACCGACTTGCAGACGACTCACCGTTTCAGAAGTCCCAATATGAGGCGAGTGGTTTCCTAAATCGCTCAAGGCCTTCTGATATGCTGATAGCTGAGTAACGTCTCCCGCATTGTACGTTGGCCAAGGACCTATTAGAGTTATGACGATACCAGCCAGCATTGCCCCAACCGCGATTATGCCAAGAACGACCTTCTTCAACATGATTCTTTACCTTTTTCCATTTTTCGGCGGAGTGAAAGATTGTTCCGTGAAAGGAAACACGGAAGAAGAACGAAGCTTTTGGAAAGACCGCTTTACCTTACGCATTCTCATGACGGCGACAACAGTCAGCGCGATCACAATTATAACGAGTGAGGCAAAATACCAGCCTGTTCGAATGCCAAAAACGTAAGGCCAAAAGGAGATTAACCCAACCAAAAGCGTCAGTTTCTCAAATAGAGGGTAGATATGAAATCGTTCGTTTCTCACTGGTCTATGGATACCTTGAGTACGCCGTCGCGGTACTCCGCCGCAATTTCAAAAGCTTTTCCGACATCATCGAGTGAAAAACTATGAGTGACCAACGACCGCAGATCAATTTGCCGCGACACTGCCAAATGGATGGCTGTGGGATAGTTAAACAAAAAACGTCTACACCAGGTGACCGTGAGTTCTTTGCGCCGTGCCACATCCACGGGGAAGACTCCTTCACTTTCACCAGATATGCCCGTTAGTATGACTCTTCCAGCTGGTTTTACCACGCGACAGGCTATGGAAGGGGTTAATGAAGAACGTGCGCAGTCAAATACAATGTCCACGCCTCTGCCGCGAGTCTGTTCGAGAATCCACGATACGGTATCGTCTTGAGATGCGTTGCAGGTGGCATCTACTCCGTATCGACGGCCAGCTTCTAATCTAAAGTCAAACAAGTCGGTTCCATATAGGTACGAAATTCCGCAGAGTTTCGCAATCTTAGCAGTCATTAGGCCGATCGGCCCCAGACCAAGAACAGCAGCCGTATCACCCGGCCTCACTCGGGCAAGTTCCACCGTGTGAACGGCAACGGCAAGTGGTTCAATCAAGGCAGCTTCTGCTGCGGAGATCTCATCCGGTACAGGGAAACAAAAATCAGCATGCACGGTCATATATTCGCGAAAGGCACCGTGGTTAGGAGGTAGGCCCGGAAACTGCAGTTGTGGACAAACATTATAGTGTCCCGATCGGCACCACTCGCAACGAAGACAGGGAATGCCAGGTTCTACCGCAACACGTTTTCCTACCAGGGAGGAATCGGCGTCCCTGCCCACGGATTCTACAATTCCCGCATATTCATGCCCTAATACCAGTGGCTCCCGGACTACCGTATCTCCAATTCGGCCATCTGTATAGTAGTGAAGATCAGAACCACAAATGCCCGAAGATTCCACGCGAACCAACGCTTCATGAGGCGCTGGCGTTGGTTTTGCCATATCAACTTTTTGGAATGTCCGAGGGCTTGTTAAAACCATGGCTTTCATTGAAATGGGCTCCCAAAGTGACCAAGACGAGTGATTATTTTACGAAAAACAGGGCTAAACTACAAAACCCTCATCAGCAGAAAGGGGGGTGTCGCGGACACAAACCATGTTGATATTAGTGAGCAAACACTGGCTGGGAAGAAAAAGCAGTATTGTCCGTAGACATCATACGCGTCAGCTCGCGATGTCGTTCCATCGCAAGTCGAATGAAATCATCGGCAAGGTTTGCATGTACAGGGAAAGTGGTAACCGTATACCCGAAACCCTTAACGAATTGCTCCAATTCGTCTCTCAGGCGTTTTAACACATGATGAGCGCCTTCTTCAGGCGTTTCTATGAGCAACAGGGCTAAACCGTGATCACTCAGTTTGAACACCTGATCGGTGGCTCGCAACTCGCCGGCGATTCGCTGACCAAGACGGGGCATCGCCTCAGCCTGCTCTTGACGAACACACAACGTCACCAGGGAAGTGGCGGCAGGGTATCGAATGGACCTTTCGATCTCTTCCCGAACGCGGGCATGGAGATAACTTTCGCTATTCAGTCCCGTGAGAGGGTCTCGTACGGCAAGTTTTTCCAATAACGCACACCGTCTTTCCAACTCAATACACCGAAGTGTTTCGTGACGCAGCTGGCGCTGCAACTCTTCAACTTCTTGTCGCAAACGTTCAATTTCTTCCATTATGCCTTTGAATCTCCTTAGCATTGGGATAGCAAGAATAGTGCCAGTTATTAGCACAAAACTAGTTTATACTGCTAGTCTTTTTCAAACATTTTACAAATGAAGTTTTTCCAAATGGCGATTTTTGAACATAGCGAAGACATATATTTATCAAGATTGATATATATTTTATCAACGGTTGATTATGCTTGACTTTGAAAACATTTACGTTTACCATAAAACTGTCTGTGATAGAAGTACGTCTTTTCAAAAAACATAGATAAAGTGGAAATCATGCCCGACGAGTTAAAAATTGACAGCATCAGAAACAACCAACCTCAAATCCTCTTGGTCGAGGACAATGTAAGTCAGCAAAATTTCCTGAGTGAGGTTCTTTCTTACAATGGGTTCGGTTGTACCCCAGCCTCCAGCATTCGAGAAGCTAAACTCATTTTCCAGCCTGGCAAATTCGCCTGTACGTTGATCGATTTGGGTCTGCCCGATGGCGATGGTATCACCCTGGTGAAACATTTTGGCGAACTCGACAGTCAAGTCGTGCGTATCGTTTTAACGGGTGACGTTTCTCCTGAGACCGTGATAGGTTGTATGCGCGCCGGTGCATTTGATTATCTGACAAAACCGGTTGATGTCACTACACTATCTGCGAGTATCTCGAGAGCGGTGGAGCATCATTTTGTCTTATTGGAAAGGGCGGAGCTTTTCAGGTTACTCCACGAGGAGCGAGAACACCTGAGGGCTATGGTGGATGCCGCAACTCAAGACATTAGAAAGTATGCGGCAAACTGTGAAGCCGGCAATGCGCGTCTGCGATCTTTGCTGCAGTTGGTACAAGTGCCCAACAGTTATTCCTCCGAGCAGGAACTTGTGCGCCGTTTTTTCAGTGAAGCTCGGGTCCATGTGCCGTTGCGTGCCGTGGTACTTTGCGACCACAGTATTCGTAAGGGCGTGGCTGTTTACCCTAAAGATCCTGATATCGTAGCCGACAAGGATCTCACTGCTATTTCGAAAACCTTAGACGAATTGGAATATGACCCGTTGTTGGCTGAAGCGGAACCAGAAAAAGTGTTGGCAAATTGGCTGAAAAGACAGACCGGATTGAATATCGCGGGGATGCAGATTTTCTCTTACCCACTCACTCAGTGGAGACAATCACATTGTAAGGTGGCTTTTTTTGCAGAGAGCTCGCACCTTTTGGGGCCAAATGATCGTGAGTTTTTAGACATGTGCGCGTACCTGTTGGCGTTTGAGTGGGAACGGAACAAGCTTCTTGTGCATATCGCCCATCAAGCCAGTTTGGGAAATATTGCGGTGGAACTGGTGCGAGGATTCATTCAACCTTTGACTGCCCTGCGTACAGCAGCAGATTTTCTAAGCGAAATCATTCCTTCTTCGGAGGCATTGGAAGGAATACGCGTGATTGAAGAAAACGCCGAACGATTATGGCGTCAAGCGCAAGGATTCAGGAAACTGTCTCTTCTTAGGGAAAATGCCGTAGAAACCGTTCGTGTAGAAGACTATATCAATCAAGCGCTCGATATGTTAAGTGTGACAATTCAAAATAAGAATATCACGATTGAAAAAGTGATTCGTACCGATGGGGAATGTCTTGTTATCAATGGAATTGCACTCGCCAGAACCTTCTTGGATGTCATTCTTGCAGCTCTGCGATCTTGCGAAGTAGGGGGCACTGTCCGGATAACGTTACGCAATGTTAGTGAGGAGCATGTCGCCTTTGAGCTTCAGCATACGGGAGGACAGAAGAGTGCATTTGTAGATTCATTTTTGTCTTCTATTGGTCCGATTTCTGTCGGAGACAGCGTCGATTTAGGTCTAAGACTTGCGGAGAGGACAGTCCATTCCTGTGGAGGTACACTGAGCATAGAGACCGAAGGTGAAGGAAAAGGACTCCTGCGCATCACGTTGCCTCGAGGGGTCAAGCGTCTTGCTGAAGATTAACCTGAGGACTGAAAAGTATGGAAGAAGAGTTTGCCGAGATCGAATCACAGGGACAGCGGCAGACGGAACCTTACGTTGTGATTGTGTTGGACACGGATCCAGGGGTTCGCTGGGCTCTTGAAAAAGGCTTACAACGTTCCGGATACGATGTTCGAGTGACTTCCATCGCCGCAGAAGCCATGCGGTTGCTTTTTGAACAACCGGTAGCAGTTGTCATCATGGAGCTTCTCCCTGAAGCCGGTTTTACGCTTGAGCTGCTAACCAGTATCTTGGAAAGTCCTGCTTCCCCAAAGGTTATATGTGTTTCAATCGACACAGACCCCCAAATGGTCATTGACTGTGTGCGCCATGGTGCAACGGACTTCTTGCCTAAGCCGTTCAGCCTCGACGAAGTCCGCTCAGCGGTGGCACGTGCCTTGGCTTCAGAGCAGGAATGGCGGATGGTACGGCGTTCGGCTAATGTGCCACAGTTGGCTACTGCAGGTACTTTGCTGATAGGGATAAGTCCCCCGATGCAGGAACTTCGAAATCTCATCCAACAAGTAGCGAAGACCAATCTGAATTGCCTAATTCGAGGGGAAAGTGGCACGGGCAAGGATTTAGTGGCAAGGGAAATTCACCGATTGTCAGCTAGAAAGGACAAGCCTTTCATTAAGGTAAACTGCAGCGCTTTGCCGGAACACTTGCTCGAAAGTGAACTTTTTGGTTACGAGAAAGGCGCATTTACCGGGGCAACCTTTTCGAAACCGGGGCGTTTCGAATTGGCAAATCATGGGGTCATTTTTTTGGATGAAGTAGCAGACATTCAACCCAATCTTCAGGCAAAGTTGTTACAAGTTATTGAACATAAAGAGTTTACAAAGCTTGGCGGGAGAAAACAGGTAAGTGTCGATGTCCAAATCCTTGCAGCAACTAATGCAAATCTAGAGCAGAGAACACAAGAGGGTTCCTTCCGCCATGACCTTTACTTTCGTTTGAACGAAGTGTGTATCTGGGTGCCTTCCCTGTCCAGTCGGAAAGAGGACATACCTCTGCTTGTCCGCCATTTTATTCAAAAACACGCGCATTTTGGCGCTGGAAAATCTTTGGAGATTAACGCTGAAGACCTGGAACGGCTTGCTGCTTATCCCTGGCCGGGGAATGTACGCGAGCTGGAAAGTATGGTGAAACGCTGGCTGGCATTTGGTAAGAAGATATACCCCGAAGTGGCGCCATCACCTTTACAAGATACTGTTCTTAACAAACTTGAAGAGAATGGGGAAGAGTCAGAATCTCCTGTCGGATTCGTGGGGATGAAAGACTCTGATTTGTCGCCGAAGGTTTACGAGCACGAAAGCGATAAAAACAAAAAGGTCTTGGAGGAAGGGGACGACGAAGAAACTCTGGATGATGCGGAAATCATCGTCAAGACCTTGGAACGTTGTAAATGGAATAGAAAGAAAGCAGCTGAAATGCTCGGAATGAGCTATCAGAAATTGAGAAGGCGTATACAACGTCTTAACTTGGACAAAGACCTGAGGTAAGAACGGGAGACAACTATATAGTTTTCTGTTTTGAATTTTTTTATAGCAAATTTGAATAACATTTTTTTTTACAAACCTAGCAAACTTTCGTCTTTGGTCTGATAACTGCCAGAATAACGGCACAAAAGCGCGCTTTTAGTAGATTGGCTTGTTGGCATGTATATTGCTCCTATACTCCTAGATGTTGAAAATTGAATCTGGAATATTGACACGTCAGATCGTGTTGTAAATAAAGTTGAATAAATAAATCGTGCTGCATTAAAACGTAATACGTAGGGATGAGGAGAAGAACAGTGAACAATTTCAGAACGCTATTAGTTGCCGCGCTAATAAGTGCGGTAGCCTTGTCGGCGTCGGCGACTTACGCCCCGCCGGAAGCACCGTGGGTGCCGGGAGACCCGGGGGCAGAGTACAACTTGTATGAAATATACAATGTGTTGTACGCGCCTTTGGTCCCTGTGACCAACGCGGATTTGGATGGGTTGCGGGTGCCGTGGGAACTTTTCGATCCATCAGCCTTCGGGGAATTTGATTCGATTTCCCTGGTTGGCGTTTGGCGAAATGCCTGGATGGAAGAGAACTTTGGATATTACACAGTGAATCCGGATGATTCATTAAACTATTTCTATGTGTTTTCCATCCCAGGCATAACAACTCTGAATCCGACAAGCGCCGATATTAGAGGCGATGGATATCAGTTTGAGTTTATGCCGGAAGGCACCATTGGCTTCTTTAACAATTCGATGATCTATGGTGACGATTTAACGTCGACTTCACCTACCGCATGGGGGCCTCTCCATTCGGAGGCTGGCCGCAACAACTATTACAACCCGTATGCAACAGACCCACCTTACATGGGCGGTTCGTTGTCCACCTGGCCTAACATGTATTCGGAGACCCACTTCTTAATCCTTCAAACGCCGGACCCTGACGTATTCTTGCTGGCGTTAGAAGATTTGCCCTATGGTCACTTGGCAAGTCACCGTGATTACAACGATTTGCTGGTTGAGTTACGAATTAATCGCGAGGTGGTTCCTGAGCCAGCGTCCATGAGCCTGTTAGCTTTGGGTGTTGCAGGTCTACTTCTCAGAAGGTTTAAGCGAGTTCGCTGAAGCATTTTATACTCTTAGGAGATTACATTGTGCGGCGTCTCTCGGCGCCGCACATGCATTTTGGGGGTAGCCTAAACCTAAGAGATTTACAGTAGACCAAGTTCATCAAGCTGACGTTTGAATTCTTTTTTTTCTGTAGTGGTCAATTCCCTTTGGGGAGGTCGCACGCTTCCAGCTTCAAAACCGCGCAATCGTAACCCCTCTTTGTAATAAGCAACCATTGCGCCGTAATGAAACACCCGAGTGGCCCTTGTCAATAGCTTCTGATGTTGTAGGGCTTTTTTGAAATCACCTTTTTTGACGGCGTTGAAAATTGAGAGGAAAACCTCCGGAATGACATTTGCCGTGCTTGAAACCGACCCGCGGGCTCCGCCCATGAGTGCATGAAATGTAAACTCGTCGCACCCGTTAATGACGACAAAATCATCTCGCGTTTCTATAATCATCTGGTTTTGTGCTTGTAAAACGCCCCCGCTGTCTTTGATGCCCACAATGTTCTCTATCTCGTTTGCCAGCTTTGCCACTAGAGCGGGAGACAACACATTCTTGGCACAACTTGGGAGGTTGTACAAGAGGACAGGGAAACCAGGGACGGCCTCGGCAACCGCTTTATAGTAATTCCAAAGGGCATTTTCGTCATAGGAATAAAAGCCGGGTGCAACCACCCCTGCGGCATAAGCGCCGATAGAGGCGGCATGTTCTGTAAGTTGACACGTGGATGACAAGTCTAGGCACCCGGTATGAGCGATTACCTTAATCCGTTCTCCAGCGGATTTGAGAATTGTCTCCAGCAACTTCTTGCGCTCTTCGAGGGTCATAAGTAAGCCTTCTCCGGTTGTACCGCAAAGAAAGACTCCATGCACCCCTTGTTGGGCGAGCCGCGACGCGAGAGACACAGCGCGGTCGTAGTCTACCGTCTTTCCACCTTTGGTAAACGGTGTCAACATGGCAGGAATTACGCCTTCTAGCTCAAACTTTTTCATTTGGTATAAACTCCTTAGATATTTCGTAAGAGATTCTGACGTTTTTTACAGCAATAGCAGCAACACCTGAAATAGAAATTCCCAAAAAACAAGTATATGCCGTTTGTTTGGGTTTTACAATTTTTCACGAGAAATATTTAAAATAAATGACCGTCATGAGACGTTATTGCGGGGAAGTGAAATAAAGGTCTCCAAAGAGTTCCGGTCGATGGAAGTTTAGTTCTTCAGCCAAAGGTTGCCACGAAGCCCAGTGGGGTTGGCTCACATGTTCCGCACACTTGTAGAAATTGCCTTTCCAGCAGCTTCCCTCAATCGGGCCCAGCTTGCCTACAAAGTGTTCCAAGATGGATAAAGGCAGTGAATACTGGATTGTCCAGATTGTGGGCTCAATAATTTCGCTATCGTCTGGTGGCTCAAGAGAGTGATAAATCTCAATTTTTTCCGCTAATTCCTTGGGAACCGGTGTCGCTTTTGCTAACCCAGACGGCGTTCGTGTCGGATCTTCGACGTATGAGATAAGCATCACGCCGGCGCAGTTTGTTTCGAAATTGAAATATCCCCTAGTCTTCTGGGGTTTGACAAAAAACTCGACGCACGAATCCAAATACACGGGGTCCTGGTAGTTTCTATGCTGGGCTCGCACATAGCAGTCATGCACAAGAAAGGCTAGATGGAGGGCGTCGGCTGAATACAACATACGTACCATCGTTTTAGGCCTGTGAGGGCTGCTTGCGGCGTGGAAGTGGCAAATCTCCGTAATTTCCCCTTGGCCCCATTCTGACGAAAAAAACGGGCTGCCTAGTCTTGGAGGATTGACGCAAAACCGCACAGGATATTCTTTAGAAGTGACCATATTTTTTTCTTTCGTAAATCATAGTGTCTATTTTTTAGAATCATTCTTTTTTAGGTTTTGTACGTATTTTAACCAGATGATGATTTCTTGTTTCACTTGCTTATCCTCGTAATCATAAAAAACATGGTGGTCCGAGCGCTGAAGAACGAGCAGGTCTTTTTTAGCAGCCGGCAGCATGTCATAAACTAATTTTGCGTGTTCAAACGAAGCAGCCGCGTCTGCTACGCTGTGAATCATGAGAGTAGGGCAGTTGATGGACGAAATCGTTTCCTTCTGTTCAGCCTCTCTTCCAAGTTCGAAAAGCACAAGAAGGGCATTCGCGGGAACCCAATCGTAACTCAAGATTTTGTCTTTTGCCTCGCGACGGTTAACTTGCAGAAACAATTTCCCTTTGTAAAGCCAAGGGAAGATGGGGTGGAGGTAGCGAAACCATGTCTCTGGTGGAAACAAATAATAAGGTTTTCGGGTGACGGCAAAAAAAGGTGCCGCTAGCACAAGGCCGTCGATGGATATTTTTGATGCGGCAATAAATGCCAACGTGGCTCCCATAGAATGCCCAATCACATACACAGCTTCGTAATGAGCCTTTAGGCTTTGGATCTCTTCGAAGACCGCCTGTTTTAACGTGGATGCAGAAACAGTTTTGAGATCGTACGGCGAAGTTCCATGACCCGGGAGAAGCATGACGCGCACTCGGAACCCTTCTTCGGCAAGAAGATCGGGTAGATTGTCAAAGTTTTGCCCTGCCCCTAAAAAACCATGAACCATTAAAACTGCTGCTTTGGCGTCTTCAGGTCCAAGGGTATGGGGCTCGGCCCCTATCAGGACTTTTGTTGAGTCGTTTGGAACACTATCTGGCCCAGAATAAACAATGGAGACTGGACTGAAAATCACGAGGTACGATAGAGTCGCGGATACCATGCAGACCATTTGTGAGACGATTCTTTTGTTTTTCCTGTCCACTCTATCCCGTTTCTGTTCGCACCTTATAGATTAACCTGAACCCACATCGATCTTCTTAGCCAATTCTTTGACGGCACGTATATCGAGTTTTCCTGTACCCAGGACGGGGATTTGCTCCACGCGATAGAAAGACGAAGCCTTCGGAATCCACAAGTTCGGCAAGCCCGAAGAATCAAGACGTTTTAACAAGAGGTCTAGTTGTTCATCATTTAGTGTATGCAAGACTACCAGGCGTTCGCCTTTTGCACTGTCAGGCAATCCGACAACGGCTAGAGACAGATCGGTCAGTCCCAGTAATGCATGGAGTTTTTCTTCAATAGCCGTATGCGGGACCATTTCGCCAGCGATTTTACTGAAGCGAGCCAGACGGTCTGTAATACGGATGAACCCGTCTTCGTCGATGCTGGCGATGTCTCCGGTATTGTACCAGCCGTCACGCAAGACTTCGGCAGTCTTCTCAGGCATATTCAAGTAACCTTTCATAATGTTAGGGCCTTTCACTTCAAGGAGTCCTGGAGTATCTGGGGGAAAGATAGTGCCTGTGTCAGGGTCGACAATCCGCACACTAATACCAGGCAGGGGCATTCCGATTGTCCCATGTTTGGTGCCCACTTGGTAAAAACCAGGTGCACGAAAATCCGGTATGTTTACTGAGACGATGGGGGAACACTCAGTGGTGCCATAGCCTTCTAGAGGTTCAAGGCCAAACTTTTCACGGAATGCTTCCCGGATGCGTGCGGGTAGTTTCTCCGCCCCGGTTATACAATACTTAACACTACTCAATTCTTCCGGCAAGCAACGTCTAATGAAATTGAGCAGAAAAGTTGGAGCAGCTATAAGAAAGGTGCATTTATGTCGATAGATCAATTCCGCTATGGCTTTTGCCTCAAGAGGAGTTGGATGGTAGACCGCGGAGAACCCTCTCGACAAAGGAAGCCACAAAGTTCCCGTGAAACCAAACGAATGGAAGAAAGGAAGAAAACCGATAACCGATTCATTTGGTTCGTGAGGAAAAACTTGCAGAGCCGCCTCGATATTGCTGCTAATATTGAAGTGAGTTAAGGGAACTCCTTTAGGTTCACTTTCGCTGCCACTCGAAAAAATAATCGTCGCGAGGTCTTCCTGGGTGCGTCGTTTGCGAGACCCCGCTAGACGCTCCAGAATGCGAATAGGACATAGTCGGACAAAAAAGAGTCCAGCTAAAACCAGAGCCTTGATTTTGTCTGCTTTCGTGATCGAATTCTTTACATCCTCCAAATAAATGGCTTCACCAGGCACCTGTAGGGGGAGACGTTCCAAAAACGCTTTCGCCGTGATGACTTGCTCGATACCGGATTTCTGTGCTGCAGAAGCCATACCGTCCGCAGATGCGGTGTAGTTTAGGTTCACCGGCACCTTGCCCATAAGCTGCAACGCTATGTTCGTCAAAGCCGCGCCCACGGTGGGGGGTAAGAGTACTCCAACAGTGTCTCCTGGCCAGGGTTTCTCGGAACGATTTTGTAAAATCTTTTTAAGTTTTAGTGAGAACATAATCGTCGCAACGAGAGTGCTGAAATAGGACAAGCCAGGCATGGTCGCATCGGCAACTGCTTTCCAAGAAGGATGACGTCTAGCCGTCTTCAAAAAACCGCGGTGAAGAAGAGGCTCGTCCAAACGACGTTGCATGAAAGCTTCCGTTCCGAGTTCACGAATGGCGCTCTTCACTTCAAAAGAAGAGGCATTGGAAGGTAAAGGTTTGCCATAACTGACTGCGACAGGATAAGGAATCCTTTTGGGCAATTTCCAAAAGAAACGCCCATCCGAAAAACTGAAAACACTTCCCCACAACCTATCCAAGTGTACTGGCACAATGGGGACGTCGATATCTTTCATAATTCGTTCAAAACCCTTTTTGAACGGCAGCATTTGGCCTGTACGAGAGATTTGTCCTTCAGCAAAAACGCACACAAGTTCACCATTTCGTAGCGCCTCACTTGCGGTATGCAATGCCTTAAGAAGTTGTCTCGGACTATCCATGGGTGAGACGGGGATGGCTCGGGCGAGCTTGGCGATAGGCCGTATCCACCATATCGAATAGATTTCGGTTGACGTTAAAAAGCGCACGTGGCGATCAATCGAGGCAAGAATAAACAAGGCATCCACGAAAGAAGTGTGGTTAGCAACCAACAAAGCTCCTCCTTGCAAAGGCACGTGCTCTCGTCCCGTCACACGTACGCGATACAAGGTGTTCACTAATAACCACAGAAAAGAACGCAAAACAAAAATGGGGAAACGCAGAGAGAGATAGAGACACGTGGCTAACGCCAGTATACCGACAAAAAGAAAAATGTGGTACGTTGTGAGGTTTAGATAGCCGGCTACCATGCATACGCCGCCACCAAGAAGAATACCCAGAGAGGTGCCTATGTTGAGGGTAGCCATCATCCCCCCTCGAATGTGGTTCGGAACTGCATATTGAAGATATGCCATTAAGGGGACATCAAAAAAACCGCCGAAGAAACCTATAGAAAAGAGCAAGCACGCTGTGGTCGGATAGGAAAAACCGGGCAAGGCTAACACGAGGGAACTGATCATCATTCCTGCTAGACCGATGGGAACAAGTCCTAACTCGATTTTCCCTCCGGACGCCCATCCCGCCACCAGACTACCTGTACCTATGCCGACTAAAATAGCAACACTGAGAAGGGACGTTTGGAAGTCGCTTACTTTGAGGGCGTCCAAGCCATGAGCAATTACGTTGACTTGAACGATGGCTCCGGCAAACCAAAAGAAAGTTGCCCCTAAGAATACGAGCCAGAGTATGGTTCCACTATAGTAAGTCTTGAAGTATTGTGTGAGTCCTGACCACGGATTCCATGTGATTTTTCGAGTGGGATTTGCCGGCAGAACGCGGGGGACTCCATGGGCAGAAATCAAACCGACTAACGACAACACAACGAGTGTCCCCGACACAATATGATGTTCGGCTGCGGTACCTTTCAGATAGTCGGACAAAAATCCGGCTGTACTTTGTCCTGCGATGATCGCGACAAACGTTGTCATTCCAAGAAGGCCGTTCGCCCAAGAGAGCTGTTGTTCGGGTAGGAATTCGGGCAGAATGCCGTACTTGGCGGGACTGAAAAAGGCGCTCTGCGTGAACATCATAAGGAGCATGATGAAAATGAGATACGGGTCGCCTATCAAAAAAGCCACCCAGCCGGCAAGCATGACGAAAACTTCCCAGACTTTCGTCATAATGACGATCGTTCTCTTAGAAAATCGGTCTGATAGAGATCCTGCGAGGCCCGGAAAGACCAGAAAAGGAATCGCAAAGAGGATGGCGCCTAGCGAACTCAACTTCATGGTCAGGGCTTGAGCTGCGGGACCTTTCTGGTCAGGTGCATAGTGCGCCACCATGAAGAAAATGATAGCGAATCGATACAGGTTATCGTTGAAGGCACCTTGAAACTGAGTGACAATCAAAGCCCAAAAACCCAGTCGGTTATAGCCGATATTTTTTGCGTTCGTTTTCGACATCTAATTCTCCGTGCAAATCATTTACAGACGGGCACCGTTTATATATTCTTCTGGACTTCGCGAATGCGGTCCCGCACCGATTCCAACATCGAAATCATTGTGTGACACTGTTCTGCCGTTAAACCGCCAAGTACATTGTGAATCGCTTCAATATATAAAGGTTCCAGCCTATCCAGAAGCTCTTCTCCCTTGGAGGTGAGTGTAACAATATGGATTCGCCTGTTGCCGGTGACATTGCTGCGTGTGACAAGCTGTTTCGCCTCAAGTTTATCCAGCACGGAAGTAATACTCGCCCGGGTCACGACAAGGCGTTTCCCTAGGTCAGACTGAGTCAATTCACGGTCGCGGTAACGCAAAGCGATTAGAACATTGAACTGTGCCTCTGTGAGCCCGAACTTTCTGAAGAGTTCCGCACCAACGTTTGAGATAAGGATAGCCGTGCGTACGATGTTTAAGACGGTCTCGTGGTAGATGTCCTGAAAAGGTCTGTCCAGTCCCAGTTCCTGCTGCAGATTCATAAAACCTCCATTTCGTTTTCTTAAGTGTGCAAATACTTACTGTTAGAAGTCAATCTTGAGCCCCAAACGGATTCTTTAGTGGTTCATTTCTTGCTGACAGTTAATAATGATAATGGTATACTGAGCAAAAAGATACACAGGTGTAGGTGGTATCTGTGGACAACACGAAAGGGTCGGCGGATGTTTCGGGGTTCGCCCATTCTACTTCCAACAGATTTTTCTGACTATTCGTATCATGCGGCAAAATATGCTGTAGCCTTTGCCAAGAAATATGGTAACTCTATTCATCTGCTCCATGTGATAGAAACGAGAAAAGGTTATCCCTACAGTAAGAAGGTCGAACACGAGGACCTGAGTCAGTTGGAGCTAACGGCTCGGGATAAACTTGACGAGTTCAAGCGTGCTATTGAAATTCCAGGTCTTTGCTTGACGTGTCATGTTGCGAAAGGCAAAGCCTGGACCAAAATTACGGAGCACGCACAAAAAGAAAACTGCAGTCTCGTTGTGATCGCCGCGCATGGACGGGCTGGGCTCGACCGTTTCGTGTTCGGAAGCGTTGCAGAACGGGTTGTTCGGTACGCTTCTACTCCGTGTTTAGTAGTAAAACATCCCGAACAAGAATGCGTTAGCGACTCCTATGAGTTTTCGATTAAGCGCGTCATGCTTCCTACGGATTTTTCTGCCGAGGTGGAAAAAGCTTTACCCTACGCGATCTCTATGTGTCGGGAGTTTCATGCCCTGTTGCTTCTTTTGCATGTCATGGAGATGCCAGTGGTTATGCCGGAGTTTATGCCGGACACCGGTGCAATGTTGGGTGCGGATACCCATGAATACGCCGAAGACCTTTTGAATCGCGTTCGCAATGCCATTACAGAGATTAGCGTGGAGACCAGTTTGCGAACCGGCGTACCTTACCGAGAAATCTGTGCAGCTGTTCAGGAAATGAACGTTGACCTAATCCTTATTCCGGCACATCGTACTCCCGGTTTGGTCCACGCAATATTTGGCAGTGTGGCAGAAAAAGTAGTCCGACGTGCTCCATGTCCCGTACTCACGCTACCACTGCCAAAAGAAGAGCAGAAATCATAAGCTCGAATAAGCGGTTTTCCTAGGTTTTTGGAATATTGATATTGCGGTCTCTAGCAAAGATCGACCCACGTGCAAAACAACGCTGCACTGCGTATTCCCTTCGTGCAAAACACAAATCTTATGAGAGTTTTTTTAGGATATCTTCAGAGAGGATAGGTAAAAAAGCACGCAATTTTAGTTCCAGAAATGCGATAGATAGCTTGTGAAAAGAGTAATAATGGTCGGGGCGACTGGATTTGAACCAGCGACCCCTAGACCCCCAGTCTAGTGCGCTAAACCGGACTGCGCTACGCCCCGACCTGAATAACTAATGGGAATCCGCAAGGTCTATCAGCCTTCGGACGTCCCGCTCTATTTCGTCGATTAAATTTACGATTTCCGTGCGAATTTCTAGTTGATCAACACGACGCCTGCCTGTTTTCAACAACTTACGAACACCTTCGCTTGTAAGACCTTCTTGCCACAGGAGACGTCGGATTTCTAGAATAAGCTCCACATCTTTCGCTGTGTAGTACCGACGTCCCGCGCGATCTCTTTTGGGCTTGATGTGCTCGAATCGCTCTTCCCACTGACGCAATACGTACTGCGGAACGTCCGTGATTTTGCTTACTTCGGAGATTCTATATCTTTTCTCTTGTGACAAAATCATTTTATATTATCCTGTCTATGTCTTGCAACCTATTCTACTGGGGTACCGTCTTGTGTCCAAATGGTCAAATTGGTCAAAGGTCCCTTATGTTGAGACCACGCCGATAACACATAGGCAACCACAAACATAATGAGATTGCCCATCATTCCGGCATAGTAGGTGTCCATAGGTTTTGCAAACCACTGCGCCACTCCAGAAGGAAGACCTAGGGCAACAAGGCCGTCTGCGGTGATCCACTTCAATTCGATGGCGGACATCCATGCGGAAAAGATCAGCATGGCGACAATGCCGGTTGCGACAGCGCGACCGTTGCCTCGTTTGGTGAGAAAGCCTAATCCGTACAAGCCCAACAAGCCACCGGCTGCAAGAGAAGCCAGTTTTGTCGAAGTGTCGTTTAACGTTTTGCTATCGGCTGCCATTAAGATGGCGGCACCGATAATCATGATGACGGCACTTGCCAAGGCAATAGTCTTTGCCACAATCACGTAATGACGATCATCTCGGCCTGGGGCGATATGCCTTCGATAAATGTCCACAATGCTCACCGCTGACACAGCGTTGATGCTCGAAGAAAGAGAAGACATGGCCGCTGCTAATACTCCCGCGATGACCAAACCCGAAAATCCCGATGGCAAGACTTGGACGACGAAGTGGGGCAGGATCTGATCAGCTTTCATGGCACCTGTCAACATGTCATGCGCTTGGGGATCTGGAAAGAGTTTGTAATAGACATATAGAGATGTTCCAAGAAACATGAAAAAACCCCACGTGGGGACACTGCACAACACACAGACCCAAATGGCTTTGCGGGCTTCTTTTGCGCTCCTTGTTGCGCAGAACTTTTGAATTACGTTCTGATTGCTACTGTATTCCGTTAACCAGTTGTTCATGCCGATGAGAAACATCATAAGAAGTGTTTTTTCGTTAAGGGAGAATCCCCACCGCGCTGGCTCCAGTTTGCCTGTCGCTTGATTTAGGTCACCGATCATAAACTTCCCATCAGCTGCCGCCTCCCGAATAATTCGGAAAAGGCCTCCATCGATCTTGTAAATAATCGTAAGAAGACAGACCAAGCCAGCACCCCATAAAAGGAAAGACTGAATAAAATCAGTCCACACAACTGCCTCAATTCCTCCCATAACCGTGTAAAAAGACGTCACGACGCCACCGATAAGAATGCACTGAAAAGAGGGCATACCTGTCATCTCATGCACAAGCAAGGAAACAAGATAAAGGATCATGCTTAACCGCAGTAGTTGCCCGAAAATAAACGCGGTTGCTGCATACGCACGAATCCCCGGTCCAAACCGCATCTCTAAATACTCAAATGCTGAAGTGATCTTGCCGCGGCGGTAGAAGGGTAGAAAAACGTGCGAAGCGATATAGACTGCCACAGGCAACATAAGACAAATCATGTAGCGAAGATAAGCTGTCTTGTATGCGTCAGCCGGATATGCCATGAACGTGATCGAACTGATCGAGGTAGCAAACATCGTAATCCCGATAAGCCAACCGGAGTAAGAGCGGTTTCCGACAAAATAGCCTTCGGTTGTTTTACCTTTTCGTGATACGATGGGACCGATCATCGCCATCGCTACGAAATAAATAACCAGAATTGTCCAGTCGAGTTTGGTGAAATTGGCAGAATTCATTGTACTTCTCCGAATTCCAGTTACAAAACGAGAATGGCAAGAAATAGAACTCTACCAATTTTGGAAATGACCTTCAAACTGCTTGTGGAGACTCGGTGGATCCTTCCAATGGCTGCATTCAGTACTTTTTCCGGGAAATGGACAGGTATTGTGTAGCCAAGACAAGGTAGTAACATCCTGCTACGAGCAAAATGATGCAAGGGCCAGTTGGCAAATCCAGCACGTAACTGGTCACGATACCGCCTGAAGTGAAGAGCATGGAAAACACGCTCGCAACAACCATCATGTGGGTCATACGCCTTGTGAATTGAGCTGCTAATGCGGCAGGAAGAGCAAGTAACGCCACCACGAGAACAATGCCCACAATAGATACAAGCAACACCACCGTCAATGCGGAAAGTAGCAACAAAACGAGGTGATATCTTTCGGTCGGTATACCTCGGGCGCGAGCGAATTCCTCGTCGAAACATACGGCGACCAGTTTTGGATAAAACATTACAGTCAGGAAAAGCACCAAGGCATCTAATAAGGCGATCAAATACAGGTCTTGCTTAGAAATGAGAAGAATGTCTCCAAACAAATAGCTCATGGGATCCACGTAACCTGGCGTGCGGGCGATAAAAAGAAGACCTACCGCCATACCGGTCGCCCACACCGCACTGATTGCCGTGTCTTCCCGTTCTTTGGCATAAGAACTCACCCACGAAAGAATCAAGGCCGACAATATTCCCGCAAAAAGGGCGCCGTATAAGGGGTGAAACCACGAAAAGCCGAAGACAGAACGGGCGTACAGCGCAAACCCGATCCCACCGAGAACCGAGTGGGAGAGGGCGCCTGTCACCGAAGTGATTCGTTTTGCCACCGTGAAGCTTCCTACAATACCCAGAGAAATGCCAGCTAATAGACCTGCAAGCACGGCATACCGAATCAGCGTAATGTCTGGGTCAAAAAGAACAGCGAGCACACCAGACAAGGTATATCTCCTAACGTCTATGCATAGGGTCGTGTTTTACCAACTTTATATCGTTGCCATACATCTCCCGAAGCACCTGCTCCGATAGTTCCCCTGTCGAGTGAGAAAGAACGCGGCGATTTACACACAAGACAGAAGTTGTAAGACCAGACACAAAGGCAAGGTCGTGAGTAACAAGCACCAATGTGACGTGCTGTTTCATTCTTTCAAGTATCTCTTGAAAATGTACTTCGCTTGCTGCATCCACGTTGCTCGTGGGCTCATCTAACAGAAGAAGCTCCGGCTCGCACGCCAACGCACGCGCCAATAATACGCGTTGCCGTTGGCCCCCAGAAAGCGAACCGAAAGGAACTTGCATCTTTTCCAAAAGTCCCACTTGTTCGAGTGCATACTTTGCCGTTTCTTTATCTGCTTTGGAATATCCTATTTTAAGTGCATTCCCCAAACGACCCGTAAGCACAATATCAATGACCGTCATCGGAAAGCGGGGATCATAGTGTATATACTGAGGAGAATATCCCACTCGTGTGACGTTTGTCGGCGGACTCGAACCCAAAAGATTAATCTCACCTTGCTGGGGCTGTATGAGGCCCAAAGCCAACTTGAGAATAGTTGTTTTCCCGCCACCGTTCGGTCCGACAATACACGTCATGTCCCCTTTGCGAATTGTGAAACTGACATTTTCTAAAACAGGGGCTATTCCATAGGAAAACGAAACATTCCGAAATTCGAGAACCACCGGTTGCATGTTTTGAGAACAATCAGGACTGGCCACAACATTTTTCATGGCGATAGGTACTCGGTTAAGCTTTTTGCAAAATGGCGCAAATTTAACAAGATGTCTTTTTCCATGGGGTTGAACGAAATAAGCTTCGCGCCGACTGCCTGCGCCACTTTTTCAGCCGTGCTGGTTTCGAACTGTGGTTGGACAAAAATAACCCGGGCTTTGTCTTTTTGAGCTTTTTGAATCACTCCCACTAGATATTTCGCTGAAGGCGGCTTCCCCGACGCCTGAATGGTTTCCTGACGCAAACCGTAGGTCTCAGCGAACCACCCTAAATCAGGGTGGTAGATATAAAATGCTTTACCTTTGTGAAGAGCCAATTGTTGTGAAATCTCTTGGTGGCATTGCTCTATGTCTTCAAGAAGACGACGGGCGTTTGCCTGATATATATCTCGGTGCATAGGGTCCATTTCACAAAGAGCAGAAAGGGAGTTTTGAGAAATTTTCACAAGAAGAGGAGGTGCCAACCAGATGTGCGGGTCCTCACTACATGAATGTTCACGATCATGGTCATGGTCATGGTCATGGCTGTGGTCCGCTTCATAGACTCCTTCGGCCATATCGTAAAAGACCAGTTGTTGATTTGCTCCGCTCAGTTTTTCCCGAAGGCGTTCCTCAAAAGGCATACCAATGGTGAAATAAGCGCGCGCCCGGGTCAAATCGAGCATTTTCTGAGGGGTAACCGTAAAAGTGTGTGGGTCTTGACTTGCCGGGACCAGCGCCTCAACTTTCACGTAAGGAGCACCTATGCGTTCTAATATATATGTTTGTGGGACAATACTGACAAATACGAGAAGAGAGCCGCTATCGGACGCAGCGTAAACTTCTGTTATAGAAAAGAAAGCTAAAGAAATTAGAAAAAACATTCTCAGAAAGGCTCGGATATTTTTCGATGGCATCACAGAATCTTTCTCGATGTGTAACGCTTCGGTCTCGGCGCTCTTTCAGACTCACAAACCAAATGAACAGCCTCGCACTCGTCACATTTTTCCAAAACATGATGTGCAGAGAACTCATCCCAATGACGCCGCTGGTCTGGCGTCAGATATCCCGTCCCTGAACATAGAGGACACACGTTATTCATAGCTGACAAGATAGCGGCACGGATAAATTCGGAACGGTTGGGCATCGCCTCAAGGGCTTTCATGAGGGAAGCATCCACTTTGAACGTAATAATTTCTTGTTTTTTTCGTGGCACGGCGAAATCTCCTATTCTGACCTGGAAACATTATTGTTACTTCGTAATACGAGAGTCAAATAGAAGACTCAAACAGAAAAGCTAAAAGCGCTCAACAGGTCTTTTCTGCGAGGAAAAGGTACCCCGGATGTCCTTCATGCAAACGCTGAATCTCTAAACCTGAAGCTTTCGAGATGTTGGCCATACATTCTTTGGTGGGTAGAGCATGGTCTTTTACTGTACTGCCAACCGCCTTGTGAAAAGCATCTATTTCCTCTTTGCTCTTCGAATGGAAAATCAGAACTCTCCCGGCTGGCGTCATGACCCGTGCAAATTCGGATAAGACCAAAGCGGGGTCCTCAAAATGTGGGAACGTGTTATAACAAAACAACCATTGGAAATACCCGTCGGGAAAAGGTAAATGAAGAGCGTCGGCTTGCAGTAGAGTTATCCGTGGGGAAAGTCTGTTCCGTGCAAATAGTAACATACGTAAAGAAATATCTATGGCGAAAATTCGGGTGTCTTTTCGGGTGTTTTGAAGGAGAGGCTCCCACAGGATTCCTGTGCCGCAGCCCACGTCGAGGATATGCTTCACGCCGCCAAGATCCAAAGAGTTTATTACTTCTTTTGCACGGGTCACGGAAATAAGGGGGATATTTTCTTCCCACGCGGAAGCCTTCTCATCGAAAAATTTCTGAACGTCTTTACTACTCATTTTAATTCTTTAGAGTCTCCATTATGTGGAGGCAAGATTTCTCTCACCGGGTCAAGGTCGGATATAGTTTTTCGTTTCGGCGATATAAACAACGCGACAGCAAAGATAACAGTCGAGACAATGACAATACTGGCACCGGCCGGAAGGTCCAAAAAGTACGAAACGAAAAGACCAACCCAAGTGGACAAGACTCCGAATAGGGCGCTCAAAATAAACAGATATTTGATACGGTAAGTGAGCTGAAATGCCGCAGCGGCAGGGTTAACTACAAGACTGTAAATCAGCAATCCACCCACAATCCGAAGTGAAACCGCAATAATAATGGCGCTCCAAACAAACAGAAGATATAACACAAAAACTGCAGGGATGCCCACCGCAACCGCTATGCTTCGATGACAGAGGACAGCCACTATCTCTTTATAAAATAGGGCGACAATGACCAGCGTTCCCAATGTGACGAACGAGAGCAACAATAGGTCTTTAGAATTCGCAGTCAATATACCGCCCCAAAAAAGGCTTAGTGCCTCTCCACGGGAGCCGGGCATTAGCCCAAGAAACAAGAAAGCCAGGCCGATCGTAAGTGAAAAAATGATGCCGGCAGCGGTGTCCGGACTCAGTTCCCCTTTGTCTGCTAGGGGCCCAATGGCAAATGCCGCCGCGATACTAAAAACGGAGGCGCTTATCACAGGATCGATTTTTAGCCATATCCCCAGGATTGCTCCGGCAAAACCTGCATGAGCGATACACACACCCAAAAATGAAAGGTGCGTGGTTACAAGGAAAACCCCCGCTATGCCACAGGAGATTCCCGCAAATAGCCCAGCTAGGGCTGCATTTAGCAAAAAAGAATGAGAGAACACGGCGTATCTACTTCAAACGTATATCCATTAGCTAAAGTTCTTGAACTACTATTTTTGGAAGCAGCTCTTCGGGCCGACCATCTCCGCATATTTCACCTTTTTGTATAAAAAGAATACGGTCACATCGGTCCGGCAAATACTTCAAATCGTGAGTCACATAGAGAGTTGTCGCGCGTGTTTCGCCGTGAATACGTTCGATAAGCTTCACGATCTCACTTTTCGCGCGAACATCAAGAGAGTTGGTTGGCTCATCGAATAATAGCAGTGCAGGTTCTTGCACCAAGACACGCGCAATGGCGCTGCGCTGAAACTCTCCGCCTGAAATGGAGCCCAGGGGTCTATCGGCGAGATGGGAAATACCAACCCATGCCAGTGCCTGCCGTGCCTTCTGCCAGTCTTCGGGTCGGATTCTTCGGAACAGTCCTCTTTTGCCGAAACATCCGGATACGACCGTCTCTAATACCGTGACAGGCAGACGGGGATCAAAATGAGGTGCTTGTGCAACGAAACCGACATTACGGCGCAGCTTGTAGCCGTTTAAAAAAGAAGGAGATTTCCCTAACACGCTCACCTGCCCACTTGCGGGCTGCACCGTGCCGTTAACTACCTGCAAAAGGGTAGTTTTGCCCGCACCATTGGCCCCTATAATGACAATAAATTCCCCGCAGCGTGCGCGCAAATTGACATGGTTTAACACGACCCTGTGGCCACGAACGACGGTCACATTATGTAGCTCTATGCAAGGATCACTGGCGCAGGTCATTAGAATATCCAAGTGCTTTTAAGATCAAGTTGAGATTGTGAGTGATCATTTTCTCCCAGGTTTCGGTGCCTTCCAATCCCTCGGGAAAATTAGTAAGCACCACTAAAGGCACGTCCAGCATGCGAGACAACATCTCTCCGGTCTGAGGGTCGCCGCTTTGAAGGTTGTCTATTACCGCTCGGACTTTCGATTTTCTCGCAGCTTCCACCACCTTGGCAACCGAAGCAGCACTGCGATCCTCCGCACGTTCGAACGTCACGACAACAGGAAATCCTAACCATTTCACAAAGGGCTCCTGCATGGTCTGGCACACAACATAATCTTGACTTAGAGGGTACTTGAGCAGTTGCGTCTTCAGCTTCTGAGCATAAGCAATAATTTCCTCACTTCGCTGCGCCGCGCGCGCTGAGTACTTCTGCGCGTTTTGGGGATCAAGTTCGGACAAAATCTTCGCAATCTCTTTTAGCGCAGACGTCTGAACCTCGGGTATTATCCAGTTTCCCTGAATCTCAATAAGCCGTACACGTTCAGCAGAAACAACTCCCGCGGAAAGCAAAGGCGCTACGTTGGGTAGATCGCGTTGCCAAACATGAATCAAGAGAGCAGAGCATTTCTCCAGCTTTTCGAGGTCACTGGGTTTCAAGTCGGTATGTCCTGGACACATGGGGGCAGGTATTAACAAGGTCGGCTTCACTGCATGATCGGTCAGATCTTCAACCACCGTCCTAATCCAAGAAGTGCCTACAACAAGTCGAGAGAGACTGCCATCAGAAGGTGCCGCGAATGTAGAGGGCAAAAACGAAAGAAAAACAAATATACCCCCACGTAACATCGTACGGATTTTTGTCATGTAACTGTCTCCTCGAAAGAGGCACATATCATAGTAACTTTTTGCCCGTTGAACTCATGGATACTGTCGCGTGTAGAACACCTTTTTGCTGACGTAATGTATCAGCCATCTCTTCAATGTGACTAGGCTTTCCCTTTACCATGATCATTTCGGCGCAAAGGCGCGGGTCGAGGTGAACATGGGTTGTGGCGAGCACTAGCTTATGGTGGTGGTGTTGCAAGGAAGTTAACTTTTCCGAAAGTCGTCGAGCCTCATGGTTGTACAAAAGGGTAATCGTGCCGACGGCCTCTTCGTCTTGTTTCCACTCCTCCTCTACGAGATGTTGGCGGATTAAGTCTCGTATGAACTCAGATCGATTTTGGTAGCCCTTATTACGTTTAAGGCTTAGAAACCGTTTCAAAAGGCCCTCTTCAATCGTAAAACTGATGCGCACCAGCTGACTCATGGTAGACGCTCCTTGACCAGAAAATTTACTTTATAGTCAAGGACTTAGCATATCAAAAAGCCGGAACACGGCGACAAGATTATCAAAGATCAACCAAGACCGTAGTGCCCTACTTGACGAGGGATTCCGTAATTATGGGCCTTGTCGTCTATGATGGGGAATCGGGTTGGGTACTTGATAAATTCCACATGGCCGTCCATAAAGAGAACGTTGCAGCCACCCGGGAGATGGTTAAACACAATTCCACCCGCCGTCATTGTGTCGGCAAAACTCCCGTATACGTCGAACATGACGACAATGTTGCTTTGTCCCTTTGCAGTTGCAGCGGGATTGTTAATGTCTGTGATAGCGAAGCGCTCAATGCCCTCGCGTAATCGCATCACTCGGTTTGTACCGGCAAATCCCGTTCCGAGAATCGCCGTCCATGGCAGCTTGGTGGACAATGTAATGTCGTTATCCCAATTCTTTA
>Ga0209204_1000798_pt1 | contig 32352 bp, 30 predicted proteins | sample AD_JPNMR2_MetaG_FD_184425 | JGI IMG/M metagenome (GOLD analysis project Ga0209204, IMG submission 184425) | Active sludge microbial communities of municipal wastewater-treating anaerobic digesters from Japan - AD_JPNMR2_MetaG (SPAdes) (version 2) | ecosystem: Engineered > Bioreactor > Anaerobic...
CAGTACTACTTTACTGAGAAGAAACACTTACGCTATGAATCTGCCTACCATGCATTGAAGGATAATGAAAATTACAAGCTCCTTAATACTGACATCGCACAGCAGACAATGAAAGTAGTCGACAGAAACTTCAAGAGCTTTTTTGCACTTATTAACAAAGCAATGCAATGCGACTACAAGTTTTCAAATATCAAGCTTCCGCACTATCTTCCCAAAGATGGATATTTTATGTTAATTATACCCAGATTTACTGTTAAAGATGGTTACTTTACTGTTCCTATGTCAAATGCATTTAAGAAAGAGTTTGGTACAGTGAAGCTGCCATTTCCTAAGAATCTTGACAAGAAACAAGTCAAAGAGATTCGTATTATACCAAAGCATAACTGCAAATTCTTTGAAATTGACTTTGTCTACATACAAGAACAGGAAACCATGCAACTCAACCCTAATAATGCGCTTGGTATAGATTTGGGTCTTGAAAACCTTGCAACCTGTGTTACAAACACTGGGGCATCCTTTATAGTGGATGGCAAAAAGCTAAAATCAATCAACCAGTGGTATAACAAGGAGAATGCAAGGTTACAATCGATTAAGGATAAACAAGGAATAAAAGGTCTAACCAATCGACAGTATAGGCTACTTACTAAAAGGAACAATCGAGTCAACTATTACATGAACAAGACAGCAAGAATTATTGTCAACTATTGTATACAAAACAATATAGGTAACATCGTAGTTGGCTATAACCTCGATTGGAAGCGCAACATTAACATTGGTAGCTGCAACAATCAAAACTTTGCACAGATTCCTCATGGCAATTTGCGACTTAAAATCAAATCACTCTGCGAGCGCTATGGCATCAACTACGTGGAACAGGAAGAAAGCTACACTTCTCAAGGAGATTTCTTTGCAAATGATACCCTTCCTGTTTACAACGCAGATAATCCACAAGAATACAACTTTAGAGGCAAGCGCATATCTAGGGGTCAATACAGAACATATCAAGGTACAATTATAAACGCTGATAGCAACGGTGCACTGAACATACTTCGCAAAAGTAACCTGGTGGACTTAAGAGTCCTACAGGCTAGAGGTTGCTTAAACCAGCCTGAAAGAATAAGGGTCGTTTGACCAAACTTCTTTCGAAATTCCCCACCTCTACAGGTGGTGGGATGGTTTAATTCTCTCGGAACAAAGCATTTCCATATACAAATATATAAGCCTGGTCCCAAGTGGAACCAGGCTTAGCTAAGAATTTTTGATCTACTTTTCAGTTCAAGAGTTTTTGACTTTTTACTCTCTTGGGAAGACAATGAACTTCAAAGCTGTTCTAGTTTCGTTCTCAACACTCACATCTGTGAAAGCTGGTACACAAACAAGATCAAAACCACTTGGAGCAAGGTAGCCTCTTGCAATTGCAATAGCTTTGATCGCTTGGTTGACTGCACCAGCACCTATCGCCTGAATTTCAGCCCTACCTTTTTCTCTTATAACTCCGGCCAAAGCACCAGCAACCTTGTTGGGGTTGGATTTTGAAGACACCTTTAGCACTTCCATAGTACTACCTCCTTTTCGTTGACGTTTGAAGGTACACAGTTTCAAAGGTTTAAGCAGAGTAGTTGGACGTCTATTTCCAAGGTTCTGTTGAATAATCTGGCGCGCCCGGCAGGACTTGAACCCGCAACCATCGGATCCGAAGTCCGACGCTCTATCCAGTTGAGCTACGAGCGCGTAGATGAGACTGTTTTACAGATAACCAATAACAATATAAGAGTCTGTACATAAAAAACTGGGGTGGCTAGAGGGATTTGAACCCTCGACCACCTGATCCACAGTCAGGCGCTCTACCAACTGAGCTATAGCCACCACGATTAAACTTCTATTGAATTCCTGCAATTTTTCGCTTTTCACAATCTCGAAATTCAGAAAACGTTGGCGCGGCTGGCGGGACTCGAACCCACAACCCTCGGATTAGAAGTCCGATGCTCTGTCCTATTGAGCTACAGCCGCTTACCTTCAATTTACGAATCCCCGTTCCTGGAGCGGGCGACGGGACTCGGACCCGCAACCCTCGGCTTGGAAGGCCGATGCTCTACCAATTGAGCTACACCCGCACGCTGGTCGGGGCGACTGGGTTTGAACCAGCGACCTCCGGTTCCCAAGACCGGCGCGCTAGCCATCTGCGCTACGCCCCGACTCCCAAAAGCCGAGATTAATTATAGCATGCTGCTTATACTCTGTCAAGATTTTACAAGTAAAAAGCTCATTCTCCACCCTCTTTTGGTATTACACATATGAATGAGGCTTCCTTGCTACCCACATTGTGAAATTGGTGTTCTTCATTCGGCTCAACGAATATATATGTACCCTTTCCAACACGGGTCTTTTTGTCCTTTTGTATGACTTCCAATTCACCTTCAACGACGAATACTTCATGTTCCCAAGGATGGGTGTGATACTCTGTTGATGCATTAGGCTTTAACGTAAAAAGCCTCATAACGAAATTTGGTGCTCCATCTCTAGGTCCTATAAGTACTCTTTTCAGTATTGTTCCATTACTGATTTCCAGTGGTTGCATTTCGGAAATGTTGCCTATCTTCATGGTGGCGTCCCCCTTTCCTTGATTCGATAACGACATATCGATATGGTTCTAGGCCCTCAGAGTATGTGTATATATCTTTGTATTTCTTGGCAATTTCGTGAACCATCTTCCTTTCGAATGCGAACATCGGATCAAGCTTAACCTTTTCCGTCTTTTTCGACTTCTCAACTGCATGTTCAACTATTTTCTGTAACTGTTCTTTCCTCTTTTCTCGATAGTTTCCAGCATCGATTATCACGGTAACCTTTGTATCTGTTATCCTATTAAGGAATATGTTTGCAAGATGCTGCAAAGCTCCTAAACCTTTACCATGTTTACCTATGATCTTACCTATTTCATCACTATGACAGGATACAATGAACGTCTTACCTCGGCTGTTTACTTCTACAAAATAGTCTATACCAAACTGTCCAAAGATTCCCTCTACAAATTCTCGCAGCTTTCGTTCATAGTACTTGTTGTTTAAAGATATTTCAGCAACGGCATTTCTAGCAAAGAATCCGAATATACCATTTGCACCCTTGTCTATTATGTTAATATCATATTCTCCATCCAAAACATCGTGATCTTTCTTAAACTTTTCGATAATTTCTTCAGCATTCTTACCTACGTAATTCAATGTTTTCAAGACGATCACCTCTTTTTTGGCTTGATACCCCACAATTCATGCTGAGAAAGGCTTTTTATCTTATAATGTTTGTATGTATAGAAGGTGATAGCAAGCTGAATAATTGAACCAGCCGTCCAATAAAGCAAGATACCGCTTGGTAAACCAACGAAGAAGAATGGGAATATCGATCCCATTATTATCTGTTGCCATGCAGTTCTTGAATCTTGGCTTGTGATCAACGCAAGATAGTACGAGGTTAATATGGTAATAACAAGGAGCAACCAGTTAGCTCCCCAACCACCTGCAGAAAGGTCTTTCCAGATCAAGAATCCTTCAGAGACAGAGAAAAGCTCCTGATAACTCTGTATAACACCGTAAAGTAGCATGATTATAGGAAGTTGAACTAATAGCATCACACATCCGCTCGAAGGATTTATCTTGTTTTCCTTGTAAATCTTCATTAATTCCTCTTGCTGCTTTTGTGGGTCTTTGTATTTCTTCTTTATTGCATCTATAGCGGGTTGTATTTTTCTTATCTGTATCATCTGCTTTGTCTGAGCATGGTAGAACGGGTAAAGTATCACTCTGACTATTAGAGCGAATAGTATGATAGTTAATCCGAGATTTTTCGTGAGTAGATTTAACCAGTTGAAGAATTCTGTAAGGCCATCCGAGATAAAGCTATACCATTTTCCAACACCTGGTATCGTCTTAACGAGTTGAATGACTCTTTCACTATCCTTATCAAAGACATGCTTCACTACGGTTTTTTTGTATGGTCCCATATAGACTTTAAAGCTGAGATCCTTCCCAACAACCTTTGTACCATCTAATTTTCCGGCAAATTTCGTTATCGATGTATAGTCAGTGTCGGGCCTGAAGGAAACGAAGAAGTTGACAGCTGATCTTACTGTATCTGTTCCCCAAATAAGTGGTAGTGCAACTTTTACTTCTTCTGGTGATTCAATGATCACATTGTATGCGTAAGTAATCAGACTCTCATCGAATACATAGGTCTTCCTCAAACCATTGAAGTAGTCGAAAATCACCTTTACCGATTCATATGAACCATTCTCTGCCTTGTCACCATATTCGATAGTATATGTAGGTGTTGCGGTGGATATTTCCATATCACTTAAATCATAGATATCGAAACCATCATTGTCATTAACATAGAACAGATAGGCCTTTCCTAACGTGTGTGTTACTCTCGATAAATTACCGTCTTTCCCAAGTTCAATTTGAATATACTTAGAAGCTATAAAAACGGAATCCACACGTTCCTCGACAAGAATGCTAGAGAGCCCTATGATCGTTATAAGCAACAAAAAAATGACGGTCAACTTTTTCAACACTACCGCCTCCTTTGATTTGTATGACTATCCTTTTCGTAGTCGTTAGAATAGTTTTCATGGCCGTGAAACAAATGAAAATCATTGGGTACTGGGTCGTACCCACCTTCGGAAAGAGGATTACAACGAAGAACACGCCGAAAACCCAGGAGCAGCCCTTTGAAAACACCAAATTTCTCCACTGCTTGATAGGTATAAGTGGAACAAGTCGGTTCAAATCTACATGTCGGTGGTTTAAGTGGTGAAATGAATCTCTGGTAAAATCTAATGACTGCAAGTATTACTTTCCTCATTAGTTATCCTCTCAAATAGCTCAATCAGGGATCCGCTGACACTCCAATAAGTAGAGTTTTCAAACTTATTAGACAAAGGCCTCCGAGCAATTACCAAGAAGTCATATCCCTTTGGAATCCTGTTTTTATTAGTCCTAAAGCACTCTTTTACCCATCTTCTAATTCTATTTCTTCGATTCGCCTTACCAAATTTCTTTCTAACGGAGACAGCAATTCTGCTGTAATCAAGTCTGTTTTTCTTATAAATGATTACAAAATCTTCATTTTGGACTGATTTTCCTACTTGAAACAAAAGGCTGATGTCACTCCTGAGTTTTAGACGTTCTCTCTTTCTGAACTTCAGACGTTCTTTTTCTTCAGTGTTAGTTATACTGTTAGTCTCCATCTACCGGTTTTTCTTCTGTTTCTCAGAACTTTTCTTCCACCAGGTGTAGACTTTCTAGCCAAAAAACCGTGTGTTCTTTTTCTCTTTCTCTGAGATGGTTGGTATGTCCTTTTCATGTCACTTCCTCCTTTACACAAGATCAACCTATGAATGATTATACCAGAAAAACCGTCAACTTCAATGGGAATATTTGCAATGTTGCAATTAACATTCTCAGCTGCAAAGTACGAAGGTAAAGTACACAAAGAATAATAGAACATAATTGATAAGGTAATCTAAAAGCCCCCTGTTGGGGGCTTGTTTGATATTTGGCCGAATCGAAATTCACTTAAACTTAGTGACAACTCTGGTGGCCAGGGACGGAATCGAACCGTCGACACGTGGATTTTCAGTCCACTGCTCTACCATCTGAGCTACCTGGCCACTCTAATACACTAGAGTAATATATCACATCAATTCATTTTTCTTCCATTTGGTGGGTGCGGTAGGACTTGAACCTACGACCTTCTGCTTGTAAGGCAGACGCTCTCCCTCTGAGCTACGCGCCCACTTTTTCGTTTTACGGTTCTTAGAAATTGGCGCCCCCAACGGGATTCGGACCCGTGCCGCTGGCTTGAAAGGCCAGTGTCCTAGACCGCTAGACGATGGGGGCAATCATTTTTCACTAGATACTTACAACATTCAACATTTTTCTGAACCGTCTATAGACATCGTCTGTAACCGTTGTCTGTAGCCATTATCGGTGACCGTTCTCAATGATACCAAAGAAAAGACTTTTGTCAAGAGGTCCAAAATCGCAATATGTGAAAAAATGGAGTTAAGATTGGGTTAATATAGTACCTGGAGCTTCCGACTATCTATCAGCTTTTTCAGTTCAACTTGAACTATCTCGATAAATGATTGTACGATGTAGATGTGATGTGATAAAATTGATTTGTTAGCCTTAGCGGAAGGGGGAACGTGCATGTTTGGTTTTGGAAAGAATAGAAAGTCTCGTGTAGAACGCGCAAGGGAGTCTTACATTAAAGGTGATCTCGAAGAGCATAAAAGGCTACATTCAACCGAAGAAATATTAAAAGAACCTTGGCATAAGACAGAACAAGGTAAGTATATCGGACAAGCGGTGTACGGTGCGAGTGATGGTATCGTCACGACATTTGCAGCGATTTCCGGTGTGGCTGGTGCGAGTCTAGACCCAAAAGTTGCAGTAATCGTTGGACTTGCAAATCTCTTTGCTGACGGATTGTCGATGGCAATAGGTGACTACCTATCGGAGAAATCTGAAAAAGAATATATTTCGGCAGAGAAGGAAAGAGAAGCTTGGGAAGTTGAGCATCTTCCAGAGGCAGAGAAACTAGAGGTAAAAGAGATCTATAGAAGAAAAGGTCTGGAAGGTGAGCATCTCGAAAAACTAGTCGACGCAGTGACGAGTAACAAAGAGCTTTGGATTGACACGATGCTCCATGAAGAACTTGGCCTTTTCGATGATGACTCTTCACCACTTAAGAGTGCGTTAGTGACGTTTTTTGCATTCATCGTAGCAGGTTTTATGCCACTTATTACATACGTCTTTGCCTCGCAGTGGGATTTTCTGGCTCAAAATCAGTTTCTCATATCTTGTATAATAACTGCTATCACACTCTTTACAGTTGGTGCACTACGCCAGATTATAACCGGTGTTAAGTGGTTTATTGGTGGCTTAGAGATGTTACTGATCGGTGGATTAAGTGCTACCGTTGCATACCTTGTTGGGTGGGTATTGAATGTTGTATTCAAAATTAGTGCATGACTACTTTTATACGAAAGAGGTGGAATAGTTGGAATTCACAGTTATCGATAAAGTGATACTATTTCCTCTGATATTTTTAGCTGGATTTGTAGATTCCATTGCAGGTGGTGGTGGACTTATCTCACTACCTGCCTATCTTTTCATAGGTGTACCTAGTCACTATGCACTTGGTACAAACAAGCTCTCTTCAACTATTGGTACAATATTTAGTACGTTAAGATATGCACATGGTAGAACTATCGTCTATTCGATAGGTATACCATCAGTTGTAGGTTCATTGATTGGTTCTTACATAGGCTCAAAACTTGCACTCTTTCTATCAGACGATGTTTTGAAGATTGTACTCGCGTTTCTGATACCCATAGCTGCAGTTATTGTATTTTTGAGTAGGCCAAGAGGGAATGGAGAGAAGAAGGATGAAAAAGTATATACGAATGCGAAGACTATCATCATATCCGCATTGATAGGGTTGGCCATAGGTACGTACGATGGATTCTTTGGGCCTGGTACCGGTACATTTCTCATCATCTTCTACGTCTCCATACTCTCACTAGACCATGTTAGTGCATCTGGGACTGCAAAGATAGTTAACTTAGCATCAAATATAGGAGCACTTGTCACATTCATTGCTGGTGGCAAAGTTTTCTATTCTCTGGGACTACCCGCAGCACTTTTTGGAATTGCCGGTAACTGGCTTGGTTCAGGTGTTGCACTAAAAAGAGGGGCAAAAGTTATTAAACCTGTGATGCTAGCCGTGTTGATACTGTTGTTCATAAAGATAATCACCGACATGTTTTGATAATTTCTGATAATCAAAGGGGGATTGGATATGCCAGATATGCTCGTTAAGTTGTATGAATTACCATCAGATGAAGATATTTTAGAAGAACTATCAAAGATTGGCATAGTAATAAAAAGGCCCATAGGTCCAGAAAAGATTTCCATCGTCGAATGGGTAAAAGCAGAGTTTGGAAAGCATTGGGCAAGTGAGACAGACATGACCTTTTCAAACAAGCCCATTTCTTGTTTCATCGCCATAGATACAACTAATGATAACGAAATAGTAGGTTTTGCATGCTACGATGCAACAACAAGAGGATTCTTCGGCCCAACTGGTGTAAATCCAAAATACAGAGGTAAAGGTATAGGGACCGCACTACTATTAGCCTGCCTAAAAGATATGTACAGCGTTGGTTATGCATACGCCATCATCGGTGACGCTGGTCCAACAGAATATTACAAGAAAACCGTTGGAGCAGTTGAAATACTGAATTCTCATCCAGGTATATATAAGAATATGGTCCATTGACTTTGTCTTTATGAATCAGATTCTAATTCTATGTTATTGAATTGTATGATAACGTTATCATATTAAAATGTCAATTTTGGTAGTTTGTGCAAAATAACACTTGAAATTTGGCGCAAATAGAATGAGACGGTATATATTCAACTATTTCTCTAATAAAAGCTCATAAATCAGTTTTTGTCAATCACTAAAATTGTGGTCTAATATGATAACGTTATCATATAAATAATGTTAGTTATCTGGACCACATCCTTTCAAAGGGGGGAAAAAGATGCGAAGGGTCATAAGTGTTTTGCTGTTAGTTTTCACAGTGTTTTTCGCATTTTCGGCGCCGTACAACACGACGATCAAGGTACTTGCTTGGGATGATGCATTGACTCAGGCGTTGAAGGAAGGTATTCCTGATTTTGAGAAGCAAACTGGTATCAAAGTTGTTCTTGAAATCATACCTTCTGGTAATCTGCTTCAGAAGATTGGTGTCAGTGTATCAACTGATAAGACTGATTATGATCTTGTCACAGTTGACGAACCTTACGTTCCTGCCTTAGCACACTTGTTCACTCCATTCAACAACTGGAGTACTGGTAAAGTATACAAAAAACCTAACCTTTCTGTCTTTGCACCAAATGCATTTGAGGCTGCTCAGTGGATGGGAACTTTCGTAGGCATGCCTGTAAATGCGAACGTCTACATTTGGGTCACGAGAAAAGATCTCATAAGCGATCCAAAAAACAAACAAGAATTCAAGAGTAAGTACGGCTACGACCTTGCTGCGCCAAAAACGTTCAAGGAACTTAGAGATATGGCAGAGTTCTTCTCAACGAAAGGGATTTATGGTTTCGCACCATTCACCAAGCAAGCAGAAGGCACTACAGCTGAAGCAATATTCATGTTTGAAGGATTCGGGACAAGGCCTCTAGATGTTATCAACAATAAAGTTGTCGTTGCATTGGATGACAAAAAAGCGGTTGAGGCAATCAATTTCTACAAAGAGCTCTTAAAATTCTCACCTCCGGGTGCACTCGATATGGGACACTCTGAAAGAATTGCTGCATTCAATCAAGGTAAGGTATTTACTATGTTCCAATGGCCTGCACTTGTTCCACAACATGAAGATCCTAATTCTTCGTTAGTTGCTGGTAAGATTACGTACTCTGCACCACCAGTTGGCCCGGCAGGTGCATCAGCTATCAGAGGATGTTGGGTACTTGGAATGCCAAATGCCTCCAAGAATAAAGAGGCCGCAGCTGAGTTTGCATACTGGTGGGCATCTCTTGAAACTGGAACAAAGCTCGTTCCAAAAGGATTTACACCTGCAAGATCAGACATATTACTCAATCCTACTATCAATAAAGACAGACCATGGTTCAAAGCGATATTCGATTCTATGAAAGGTTCCATTGCAAGGCCAAGGTTCCCAAAATATCCTGAAGCATCACAGATCATACGAGATAACTGGCTTGCAGCGATAAGCGGGAAGGTAACTCCTGAAGATGCTGTCAAGAAGATGAAAGATGATCTCAACGACCTACTCAAGAAATCAGGTTATTGATTCTTGGATTTGTTGAACAGTATTTAACAAGCGGTGGGGGCAATTGCCCCCACTGTTCTAAAAAGCCAAAACTTAGGAAATGCGGTCGAAGGGTGGTAAGCAACTATATGAACAAGAAACGTACGTTCAAACACTGGATTTTCATACTTCCTGCATTGATATTGGTAATCTCCATACTTGTTTATCCGATATTCTACTCAATTTACATGTCCACGTACGACTGGAATTTATTCCAATCGGATTCTAAGAAGTTTCTTGGCATTGGGAATTATCTGTCTTTGTTCAAAGATAGGGAGTTTCTACATTCCTTATGGTTACAACTTGGATTCATAGTGATAGCACTTCCAATAGAGACAATCATAGGATTCTTTGTCGCCATTCTGTTGAATCGCGATGGAAAATTCTACGATGTAGTGCGTGCACTATTGCTCTTACCAGTTTTTGTGCTACCTGTCATTTCAGGTCTTACGTGGCGAATGCTCTTGCAACCTGAGTATGGCATGATCAGCTTTATTCTGGAAAAGCTGGGTTTTGGTGTTAAGGCTTGGCTTGCTGAACCAAATTTCGCATACAGTATGGTCATTATTCAGGATATATGGCGTATGTGGCCATTTATGTTTATGTTCATGTATGCAGGACTATCAGGTATGCCAAAGGAGTACATCGAGGCAGCTCAGATAGATGGTGCAGGTTTCTGGAAGAAGATAACCAAGATCATCATTCCATATCTCAGGCCAACTATTGCAACAGCGCTACTGTTGAGATTGATAGATGCACTCCGTATCTTCTCGGAAGTGTATGTCATGACCGGTGGTGGACCAGGTAATTCAACTCTGCTGCTCTCTTTGTACATAAATAAGCAAGCATTTGAGTTCTTCAACATAGGATACGCGGCTGCAATGGGTGTCATACTACTCATAGTAGCACTAATCATTGCATTTTTCATAGTAAGAGGAAATATACAATTTGAGGGTGAGAGAGGTTAAACCATCCCGCCACATATAGAGGTGGGAGATTTTGAGAGAAGTTTGGTCAAATGACCCTTATTCTCTCAGGCTGGTCTAAACAGCCTCTACACTGTAGAGCCAACAGGCTCATCAGTTTACTTATCCGCACAAGTGTGCGCCAAAGGTATTTGTTGGTACAATTATATCACATATTTCTTTGTTTTGCTAGTATCTAATAAGAAAGGAGGGTTGGCGATTCCTCTCCAACTTGCAGAAGTTGGAGCCTCCTCGCCGATTGAAGATGAGGTCAAAACATTTTAGGAAAAAGTTCTTATCTACATTGCTCATAATTGCTATCTTGTTGATAGTTTTCATCGAACTCATGCCCATTATAGTTGTCTTTATGAACAGCTTCAAGCGTGATATAGATATATGGGCGCGTGGACCTTTCTATTTTTCGTTCAATTTCGATAGTTACAAATCCGTCTTATCAAATCGGGATTTTCTACTCAGTTTGAAGAATAGCATCATCGTTGCCGTTGTATCGACAGTTATTTCGATAATCGTTGGTGCGATGGCCTCGTACGGTATAACTCGATATGTATTCAAGTCGAAAAAGTTGATTGCTTACTCATTTCTCATATTCAGAATGGTTCCACAAATTTCTCTCGTCATACCTCTTTTCATGATGTTCAATCAATTACAGTTAAGAGATACATTAACTGGTATTGTATTATCTCACATGAGTTTCAACATCCCATACGTTGTTTGGTTGTTATTGCCATTTTTTGCAGCCATTCCGAGGGATTACGAAGAAGCTGCAAGGATAGATGGTGCAAGTGATGGTGGTGTTTTTTGGAGGATATTCTTACCACTTGTAGGTCCTGGAATAGTTGTTTCTGCTATATTTTGCTTTCTGATGTCTTGGAATGAATTCCTGTATGCACTCATACTATCTTCAACAAACGCACGTACAGCGCCGGTTGCGGTGAATGGTTTACTCGGTCAATATGCACCGAAGTGGGGTCAACTATCCGCTGCTGGAACAATAATGTTGATACCGGTACTCATCATCACGATAACTTTGCAAAAGTACATTATAAAAGGTTTATCTGCAGGGGGGATAAAAGGATGAGTAAAGGAGAGGTAAAAGTATCAAACGGAAACGATAAGATACCAGGTTTGACAAAGTTCTTTTTTGCACTCGGCGATGTTTACGGTGGTGGAGTCTTCAACATAATGAATTTCTTCTATGCGATATTCCTCACAGATGTCGTGAAAATCCCTGCGTCGTACGCCTCTTTGATATTCTTAATTGGCAAGATTTGGGATGCATTCACAGACCCTGTCATGGGATTTATAACTGACCGTACGAAATCACGGTTTGGGAGGAGAAGGCCTTACTTTCTTGCAGGTGTACCTTTCATATTGCTATCGTTTGTTATGGTCTGGTATCCTGTGAGTTTTCAAAGTATATTTGCAAGGTTCTTGTATGCGTTCTTTTCATATCTTTTCTTAGATGTTGTAACTACTATGGTTTTGGTACCATACACCGCTATGAGTGCTGAAATCACGTTGGACTACAATGAAAGAACATCGATAAACTCGTTGCGACTTGTGTTCTCACTTCTTTCTTCTTTACTTTGTGCCGTACTACCTATGATGATCGTACAAGCAGCTGGCGATGTGAAAAAGGGATATCTACTTATGGCTTCGATATTTGGGCTATTCTTCGCCTTACCCTACCTTGGTGTATTCGCCTTCACAAAGGAGAAAAATTTTACACCTGCTGCTACAAAATTTGGTTTCAGAGATCTGATAATAGAGCCTTTGAAAATAAAGACGTTTAGAACATATTTGGCAATGTACTTATTTGCCTATCTGGCAATTGACACCGTATCTATTATTTTCCCATATTACATGAAATACTACATGGGTAAACCATCGATGGTCTCGATTGTACTCGGCGTGTTACTCATAACTGAAATAGTATTCATACCTGTTTATGCGATAATAGCACGTAAGAAGAGTAAGAATTTTGCCTACGTAATTGGTGCAATGGTATGGTCAGTTGGTGGAATTTTGACATTCATCGTTAAACCATCTTGGTCTAACATCGTTTTATTTGCATTCTCTGCCATCATAGGTGCTGGCGTTTCTGCCGTTGCGGTTATGCCTCATACGATACTTGGTGATGTGACAGATGTTGGAGAACTGAAATTCGGTGATAGGAGAGAAGGCATGCTTAGTTCGATGGCAACATTTCTAAGAAAGATCGCATCAGCATTGGCTCAAGCGTTCATACTTTTGATATTAGGATTGGCCGGTTACATAAATCCAGTGGGCGATGAGATTCCAGTCCAACCACAAAGTGTCATCACCACGATAAGGGTAATATTGGCAATTGGTCCAATTATATTGTTAGTTTTCGGAGTATGGGCTGCATTGAAATACCCACTCAAGCCGAATGTCCATAAAGAACTCATTGCATTTCTCAACAAGAAACGGGAATCTGGGAAAATTACTGAAAGTGAATTAGAAAAACTGAGAAAGGAATTGATATAGCCAAATGGTTGGAAAGAGTAAATTGAGCTTAGCGATACTTGTCGTCGTATGGGGCACATATTACATCGCAAACAAGCTTGCATTATCAACGTTTTCCGTCACATCCACGGGCATTTTCATCAGACTCTTCGTACTCGTCGTCATGGGTCTTTACATGTGGTATCGTGAAGAAATAACGGATTTGTTTAAGGTGCAACACGTTTTTCCCCGTTTGGTGCTCATAGGACTACTTGGATTCTTACTCGATTTCACTGCATTCATTGGTTTTAAGTACTCAAGTGCATCAAAAGGCTCTATATTGCTAAGGTCTGATGTACTCTTTTCAACGCTAATTTCTTTCTTACTTGGTCAGAAGGTAGTTTTTGGTGAGTTGATATTGATGATACTCATGTTGGTTGGAGTCTTTCTCGTTTCAGGGTTGCAGCTCTCACAATTCACGTTAAACGTCGCAGACTTGTTGTTCTTGCTCAGCGCGCTTTTTATATCAATTAATGCCTTTCTGATCAGGAGCGTACAGGAAGACAAAGCGAATCCAGTCTCAGACAACGTGATAGCCTTCTACAACAATCTATTTACACTTATATTCTTTGTGATTTTTTCAGGTAGTAGTGTAAGAGCAGAAGAATTCAGTCATTTAGGTTTTAATGGTCCAACGACTGCTTTGACAGTTGCAGGAATTGGTCAGTTCTTAATATACGTTACTTACTATGATTCACTGCGTAAATTCCCGGTCTGGCTTGTGAGAAGTGTACTTTTGTTGATGCCCGTGTATGTTTCGACCTTCTCATTTATCTTCCTTGATGAGAAGCTATCGATAGTCCAGATAACTGGGATGATAATAATTCTCTTGTGCGCGTATTTACTCATTAGAAGAAATTATGGAAACAGCTATAAATCAACAAACTGAATTAAAGTTTTATCAATTGTATATCATTGTATAGTCAGCTATATATAGTCAATTACATAAGTCAATGGGGTGATTTTATGGGAAATTCAAATCCTTCAACTTTTGAAAGTTTTGAAATATGTAATCTGGTTAAGGTAGTTTACGGTGTAGGGAAGTTAAATGAAGTTGGAAAGTACATATCAGCCAAGCGGGTGCTTGTCATATGCGATCCAGTTGTTCAGAGGCTTGGGTATGTAGATACATTGCAGCATATCTTCCCAGAATGTGAGATATTTAGCGGTATAGAACCCAATCCATCTTGCACACTTGTCAATAATATAGTCGATGCATATTCAAATGCATCGATCGATGGCATCATCGGTATCGGAGGAGGAAGTTCACTCGATACAAGTAAGGCGGTTAGTGCATTGCTTTCGAACGGTGGGAGGATAGAAGACTACCTACTTGGTACAAAGAAATTTAGCTCAAGACTTCCCCTTGTGTTGATTCCAACAACAGCAGGAACTGGAAGTGAGGTTACGAATGTAGGTGTGTTTACACATGAGTCTATTAAAAAGCCGATGACAAGTGATCACTTCTGGGCTGATACGGCTGTCATAGACCCACAATTGACTTACTCGATGCCACCACGTGTAACGGCTTCGACAGGCTTAGATGCATTGACGCACGCAATAGAAAGCTACTGGGCAAAGAGCTCGCAGCCATATACAGAAGGTCTTGCACTGAGGGCAACGAAGATGATCTTTGAAAACTTGATCAATTCGATCAATGGCGACAAGGATGCACGAAATAACATGGCGCTGGCAGCAACAATTGCTGGTATTGCATTCAGCCAGACACGAACAACTGCGGCACACGCAATTAGTTTTCCTCTAACAAGCTTTTATGGTATAGAGCATGGATTGGCAGTTGTATTGACACTCCCCAGATTGGTACTCTGGACCTATCCACATGTAAGAAGAAAGATGGATGAGATGCTCATGTACTTGGACATGAAAGACATAGAAGAACTTTCGATGAAGATAGAAAACCTCGTGAGTGAATCAGGATTTTCAACGAGACTGAGGGAATACAATGTAAAGTTCGAGGAACTTGAAGACATAGCTAAAGTCTCGATGGAAGCAAATATCATAAAACTAACACCGGGAGATATGAACTATGAAGACGTGTTGCAACTGCTTAAGACAATATACTAATTTCATTGTTTCAAATTCTTAGGAGGGAGGAATTCAGATTGAGATTAACCGAGAGGGAAGTCAAAGATTTAAAGAGGAAGGCTTTGCGTATAAGAATGATAACGATCGAGATGATAGGTAAACTAGGTGTTGGACACATAGGCGGCTCTCTGTCTATAGCTGATGCATTAGCCGTGCTTTATTACAAGGTCATGAAAATAGATCCGAAAAACCCAAAATGGGAAGACAGAGACTTCTTCGTCCTGTCAAAAGGTCATGCTGGGCCGGCATTGTACTCTGTGCTCGCTGATCTTGGATACTTTCCGTACGAATGGATAGATACATTGAACAAGCCAGATACAAACTTACCAAGCCATTGCGATAGATTAAAGACACCAGGTGTCGATATGACCGCTGGCTCACTTGGTCAAGGACTATCTGCAGCAGTTGGTATGGCACTTGCTGCAAAGATTTGCAAGAAGGATAACTACGTCTATGCGATCATCGGTGATGGAGAATCCCAAGAAGGCCAGATATGGGAAGCGGCCATGTTCGCATCTCACAACAAATTAAACAACTTAATTGTACTTACCGACTACAATAAGATGCAAATAGATGGATACATAAAAGAAGTGAATAACCTCGAACCACTTGCAGATAAATGGCGAGCATTCAATTGGAATGTGATCGAGGTAGACGGCCATAACGTCGAGCAGATCTACGATGCAATAATGAAAGGTAAATCTCAAGACGAAAAACCTACGATGATCATACTACATACCACAAAAGGCAAAGGTGCATACTTTGCAGAGGGTAAAGTGACCTCACACAACATGTCGATTAGTGCTGAAGAATGGCAGAGAGCTATTGAGATGTTGAGAAAGGAAAGTGAGTCGATATGATGAATACAAAGCTTGAACCTACATATGATGAAAGAGAACTGAGGGACGTGTATGGCCAATTACTCTTTGAACTGGCTAGTAAAGACAAGAAGGTCGTTGTACTCAACGCAGACCTTGCAAGGTCAGATGGAACACTCAAATTCAAAGAATTGTTTCCAGAACGATTCATAGATGTTGGAGTGGCAGAGGCAAACATGATGGGTATAGCCGCAGGGCTTGCAAATATGGGTATGATTCCAATCACACACACATTCACACCGTTTTCCACAAGGAGGGCATTTGATCAAATAACCATATCAATTGCTTACGCAGACTTACCTGTAAAACTCATGGGCACAGACCCTGGAGTGACTGCTGAATTGAATGGTGGTACCCACATGAGCTTTGAGGATGCCGGAATAATGAGAACTTTGCCCAATATTGTCATTGTGGAACCTGCCGATGCAGTCCAGTTTAAATCATTATTTGAACAGATAATCTACCATCCAAAGCCTGTTTACACAAGGATGTATAGAAGAAGAAAAGAAAGATTCTTCGATGATGATATGCAATTTGAAATTGGAAAGATTGCTACCCCAAAAGATGGTAGTGATATTACAATCATATCTTCCGGCTTGATGGTTGGCCAATCGATGATTGCAACACGCATGCTTGAAGAACGTGGAATAAGTGTCCGATTGCTGAACATGCACACACTTAAGCCTGTTGATAAAGAGACAATAATAAAGGCGGCAAGAGAAACTGGGAAAATAGTAGTTGCCGAAAATCACAACATAATAAACGGATGGGGAAGTGCTGTTGCCGAAGTGTTGGCTGAAAACTACCCTGTTCCGATGAGACGAGTTGGTGTTCAAGACCACTTTGGTGAGGTAGGTCTCACGGACTTCTTACTGAAAAAGTACCATATGACTGCACAGGATATATACGAAAATGCAATTGATTTGTTGAATCTCAAGTTCTAATTTTGTTCCTGCGTCTACTGTGCAAGAATTATGAGTCACGTAAGATGAAATATGATGAAAGAGGTGAGAAAGTTGAATGTAAAGTGTGATTCAAATGTGCTTGTCTTCTCTTGTAATGACTTTCTATTGAAGCATTCGCAAGAATTTCCATTATTCTACGTTGGAAGAGGCGAGGACAATTTCAGCATGCACCATGGAAATTTTGACATACAAAAATTGTACGGCTTTAAGATACCACTGAGGAAATTCAGCGTTATCTCAAACTCACAATCAAGAGGCGGAGATCCAAGAGAGGGTGAGTTAAAATGCGAATTCTACTCAGATTCCGGTGAGCGATTGGTCTGCACTTTCCTTTATACAGGCAACAATCCGGAAACGATAGAAATAAATATAGAAAGTTTCAGCGAAGGATTGAATAGGTTGTGGATACACATTCCAGCATTGGAAAATGAGGAAATTTATGGTTGCGGAGAACAGTATTCGCATCTAAATCTGCGCGGTAAGAGAGTACCACTGTGGAGTTCCGAACAAGGCGTTGGAAGGAATAAGAAAGACCTGATAACGCACTTTGCCAATTTCAAAGACAATGCTGGTGGTGATTGGTGGACAACGTATTTTCCTCAACCTACCTATATCTCTTCGAGAAACTACTACTGCATAGTGAATGATTATTCATACATGGAATTCGACTTTTCTCATAATGCTTTTCACGAACTTGAGATACACAACATTCCACAGAAGATATCATTTGGCTCGTGCAGTTCTTTGCACGATACCACCGTTGAACTAACACGCATGTTAGGTATCCCACCAACGCTACCAGATTGGATCTATGACGGTGTAATATTGGGATTGCAAGGTGGTACGGACGTTGTCATACCGAAGATTAAGAAGGCACTTGAAAAAGGATTGAAAATATCAGGTATGTGGATTCAAGATTGGGAAGGGAAACGAGTTACAACGTTCGGTAAACAACTCATGTGGAATTGGGTATACGATAGTACACTCTATCCAGAATTACCAGATACAATATCACAACTCGATGAGATGGGAATAAGGACACTCGGCTACATAAATCAATTCTTAGCATTGGAAGGCTCGTTGTATCAAGAGGCATCAAAAAAGGGATTATTAGTCAAAAAAGCGGATGGTTCTGAGTACCACGTCGTTGTTACTACATTTCCAGCTGCTGTGCTTGATCTGACAAATCCTGAAACGAGAGAATGGATAAAGAACGTCATAAAGCAAAATATGATAGGAATAGGCCTTTCCGGTTGGATGGCAGATTTTGGTGAGTATCTGCCCACAGACGCTGTATTGTATGATGGTACTTCTGCTCAGTTGTATCATAACAGATATCCAGTGGAATGGGCAAAGGTAAATAGAGAGGCAGTGGAAGAAACAGGTAGAATCGGAGATATTGCATTTTTCATGCGTGCTGGTGGGCTTGGTAGTTCGAAATACTCAACATTGTTCTGGCATGGGGATCAACTCGTCAATTGGTCAAAAGACGATGGACTGCCTTCCGTGATCGTTGCAGCGCTTTCGATGACAATGTCTGGCATAGGATTAACGCACTCCGATATTGGTGGATACACAACGTTCGCAAAGAACGTCCCGGAACTCATTTGGACGAAGAGGACAAAGGAACTATTCATGAGATGGGCTGAACAGGCAGCGTTTACACCTGTCATGCGGACGCATGAAGGAAACTGGCCCGATGAAAATTGGCAATTTGATTCAGACGAGGAAACTCTACTACATTTTGCTAAGATGTCGGTTGTACATGCAAAACTCAAGCCTTACATCAAATCGCTCGTTGAGAACTATTGCAATAACTTCGAACCTATAATCATGCCACTTAATCTTCTTTACAATATGGAAAGTATCGTTGATAACATAGAAGAGTGCAAGTACGAGTACTTATTTGGTAAAGATCTACTCGTTGCACCCGTGTTAGAACCAAATATTGAAGAGTGGGAAGTCATACTTCCACCAGATATCTGGGTACACATGTGGAGTGGTGAGCGATACGGTGGTGGAAGGCATAAGGTTTTAGCACCACTTGGTTATCCCCCTGTCTTTTACAGAGAAGAATCAAGCTGGAAGAAATTATTCGAAGAAGTAGGTGATCTCGCATGAAAAAGCTCAAGATAGGGCTTTTGGGACTAATACAGTTGAACTACAGAGGTAACAAGCAAGAGGTTTATAATCATTCAATCGAAGGATTAGAGGCATTGTCAAAAGAAATGGACTTTGACTTCTATTATAGAAAGGATTTCGTCGTTACAAAAGCCGATGCGATAGATGCCAAGAAAGAGATGGAGAGGGAAGCTGTAGATCTGTTGCTCATCCAATCCACCTCATTTTCATCAGGGTTTCTTATCCAAGAACTTGCACAGTTCAGTGGATACATAGGTCTATGGGCAGTTCCGGAATCAACTAAATCTGGTCCACTACCACTAAATTCGTTTTGCAATATGAATTTGAACATGAGCGAGCTCGACAGATTCATGTCCTATCTAAACAAAGATGCAAAATGGTTCTATGGTTATCCAGACGATGAACTATTCAGAAGAAGATTTGAGGTAACTGTGAGGGCTTTAAGGGCAATAAAGAATATACGTGGCTCAAAATTCCTGTTGGTCGGTGGCAGGGCACCCGGATTCGATAATCTATTTTACGACCCACGTGTACTTAAAGCCAAATTGGATGTGAGTGTAGATGAAATGGAATTTGGGGATTTGAAAACACGATTTTTCAATCAACCAATCGAAAAGATCAAAGACACTGTCAAAGAAATTGAATCGAGATACGTAATAGCCGATGCATACGCGCAAAATACGATCACAAAGATGGCTACATTGATCAACACGATCAGAGAAATCAAGGCAGAAGGAGATTACGACGGATTTGCGATAAGCTGTTGGCCTAGGTTTAGAGCGGAACTTGGCATGGTTCCATGTGCATCTTACGCATTCTTGTCCGAAGAGATGAACACAACAGTTTGTGAGGGTGATATCGTTAGTCTCATCAGTATGAAGATATTGGAATACATTGCAGACTATCCTGCTATACTAATGGATATGTCGGATTTCGATAGGCAAGATAATTCCATATTTCTCTGGCATTGTGGTATAGGTAACAAGTTCTACGCAAAGCCTGGTACACTCTCACTGGAAAAACATTTCAATCCTAGTCCAAAAGACCCGGAAAAGGGATGGTTGACGATGGCACCCGTGACAACTATGAAATTCGACGACATGCCAGTCACAATAGCTCGATTGAGTAACAATCTCGACAGATACTACGTACTAACTGGCGAGTTCTTCGACTCACCATCGAAGCCTGATTACGATGGTAGTAGAGGTTGGCTGGGTAAACTTAGATTCATGGATGAAGACATAAATGCATTGGATCTAGTCAACACTATAATGATAAACAAGCTGGAGCACCACTTTCCAATTGTCAAAGGCACGTACGATGCAGAAATCATCGAATTCATGAATTGGCTTGGCTTTGAACCAATAAAGAAAGTGGCATACAAAGATTACTATCAAAAATAGATACCACTAACGCGAATATCGGAGAAACTATTAGAATAGTTGAGGAGTGATGACAAATGGCTGAGTGCAAAGAAGAGAAGAAGTTGGTTATAGGTGCGGATAAATCTGGTTTTAGTTTAAAAGAAGCGATTAAGAAATTTCTCGAAGATAAAGGATATTACGTAGAAGACGTTGGGACAAAGGATTTGGAAAATTGGCTCCCATTTTATGAAGTTGCACCAAGAGTAGCAAATAAGATACAGTCTGGTGAATTTGATCGCGGCGTACTCATATGTGGTACAGGTGCAGGTATGTCTATAGTTGCAAATAAGTTCAAAGGTATATACGCAGTTGCAGTGGAAGGAAGCTATACAGCCAAAATGGCAAAGGTAATAAACAATGCAAACGTACTAACGATGGGCGGATGGGTCCTTGCTCCAGAACAGGCTTGTGATATGATAGAAAGGTGGCTCACCATGGAGTTTACGGAAGGACTCGAAGAATGGCGAAAAGGCTTTCTCAACAATGCAATAACGAAAGTCAAGGATATAGAGGAGGAAAACCTCAAGTGACAAAAAGAAGATTCGTCACAATCAAGGACATTGCACAACAGTCCGGATTGTCGGTTATAACGGTATCAAGGGCCCTTTCAGGTACTGGTTATGTGAGAAAAGAGACGAGGGAGAAAATACTACGGATAGCAGAAGAATTGGGATATACGAAGGATTCTGCTGCCAGTTCACTCAGGACAAAAAAGACTAAAATACTTGGTGTTGTTGTCGTGGATAACTCAAATCCATTTTATGCAGAAGTAGTGAAGGGCATAGAGATAGAAGCCAGAAAGAATGGATACAGCATAATATTGGTTAATACCGACAGGAACTACGAAAACGAAGTCAATGCTATAAATATGTTACTACAAAGAAGAGTCGATGGCCTTATAATAACAGCTGTTCAGAAAAGAACTGATGATATAGCAGAACTCGTGAAAAAGCACATACCAAATGTAATCATGGGAAGTAAATTGAAAGGCATAAAGACAAACTACATTTACACAGACGATGAAGACGGCGGGTACAAAGCTGCTAAACATCTCATAGAGTTAGGAAAGAAGAATATTCTCCTCTTCAATGGTATGAAGTACAAATATGCCGCAAGGATGAGAGAAAAGGGGATTAAGAAAGCGGTTGCAAGGACTAATGGTGATGTCTCTTTGCATATCTATAGAACAATCGAAGGATTCGAAAATGCGTATCAGAGTTTCAAAAGTGCATTCTCAAACTTATCTAATCAAGGGATCGCTATAGATGCGATAATCTGTTACAACGACATATATGCATATGCGGTGATAAAACACTTGAACGAGCTTGGTGTACATATTCCAGATGAAATAGCGGTAGTTGGATTCGACGATTTACCGTTTTCTTCTATACTGAACCCACCATTGACGACTGTCAGTGTAGATAAAACCCGGCTTGGCATCGAGGCATTTAAAGCTTTGATAAAGAACATTGAAGATAACACATTGGCAGATATTGTTTTGCCTGTTGAACTTGTGCGAAGAAAAACTACGTAGTTCTTTAACTAAAATTGTCAAGAAGTCTCCAGCCTCTATAGGCTGGAGATGAATTGACAAATAGTGATATCCTTATCATATGTGCTATAATATAATCAGTCATGGTAAATAGGACGTTGATTACATGATAGAACTCGACAGCAATAATCATTCAGTATTCTCATTATATTATCACCTTGTTCTGGTAACAAAGTATAGAAGAAAGGTTATTGATGATAGAATATCAAATAGACTAAGAGAGATATTTGAGAAAATACAATGTAATTACAATGTCAAACTGCAAGAATGGAATCACGATAACGACCATGTTCATATACTGTTCAAAGCACACCCTAATACTGAAATGTCAAAATTTATAAATGCTTACAAAAGCGCCTCATCAAGATTGATAAAAAAAGAATATCCAGATATAAAGAAACAGCTATGGCAAGAATACTTTTGGTCAAGAAGTTATTGCTTACTTACAACAGGTGGTGTATCAATTGAAGTAATTGAGAAATATATAGAGACGCAAGGAAAGGAGGTGTAACTGTGCTAAGAGCATATAAATACAGAATATATCCGACAAAAGAACAGCAAGGATATTTTGCCAAGGTATTTGGCTGTGTGAGATTTATATACAACAAAATGCTATACGATAAAATAGAGTATTACAAGCAAACAGGTAAAATGTTGCACAATACACCAGCACAATATAAACAGGAATACACTTTTCTAAAAGAAGTAGACAGCCTTGCGCTTGCTAATGCACAATTAAATTTAGAAAAGGCATATAAGAACTTCTTTAGAGATACAAGCTCAGGCTTTCCAAAGTACAAGAAAAAGAAGAGCCGTCAGTCTTATACCACGAATAACCAGAACGGGACAGTAACGCTTGAAGATGGATTCCTAAAAGTTCCAAAGTTAGAAACTAAGATAAAGGTTAAACAGCATAGAACCTTCACAAGGAAGATAAAATCAGTAACAATATCAAAGACACCTACAGGGAAATACTATGCTTCGATACTTGTAGAAACAGAAGAAATAGAAAAGTTGGCAAGAGTTGATAGGAGAATAGGCATAGATTTGGGAATAAAGGAATTTGCAATACTATCAGATGGAACAAAGATAGAAAACCCAAAGTGGTTAAGCAAAGCAGAAAAGAGGATAAAGAAAGTCCAAAGGGAGCTATCGAGAAAACAAAAGGGTAGTAAGAATTATGAGAAGACAAGGTTATACCTTGCAAAACTACATGAAAAAGTAGCAAATCAAAGAAGAGACTTTCTACACAAAGTATCCTCTAAAATTATAAACGAAAACCAAGTTATAGTTTTAGAGGACTTAAGTGTGAGAAACATGGAACAAAATCACAGGTTAGCAAAGGCAATAAGTGAAGTATCATGGTCGATGTTTAGAAGGATGTTAGAATATAAAGCCGTCTGGTATGGGAGAGAGATAATAATAGCACCACAAAATTATGCATCAAGTCAGATATGTAGTGAATGTGGATACAAAAATCCAGATGTAAAGAACTTAGCCATAAGAGAGTGGGAATGTCCAAAATGTGGTGCTAAACATGACAGAGATATAAATGCGGCAAAGAACTTGGTAAAATTAGCTGTATGATTTGTTTTCTGGGGAAGGAACAGCCCTTTGAGCGTGGGGAAACTTGCTCCGATAGGAGTATTGACCACGAAGCCACCCACCTCTATAGGTGGGGGTAGTTCACAAATCAAGATATTAAATCCTTTCTGGAACGTTTCTCTCCTCATTCGATGTTATCATGTGTATTATTTGCATTGTTCTTCTTAATTGTGCTAAAATTAAATGTTAAGATCTGTATTTTTTGTCAGATTTTGTCAGACTGAAAATTCCAAACGCTGAGGAGGGTGGCAGTATATGGATTATTTTATCGCATTATTCTTGATAATTGTCATAGCTAAAACCGTTTGGGAAATTGTTATCGATTTTATCAACTTACGATATTCAACAGGACCAGATGCTAAGATCCCAGATGTTTTAAAAGACAAGGTTTCAGCAGAAGATTTTGAGAAATCAAAAAAGTACTTGAGAGATAGAACTTACTTTGTCATGTGGAGAAATTTGGTGAGCATGGTTGTAGATATCGTATTCGTTTTAAAACTATTCCCCGTTTTGGAACATGCACTTTCTGGGAAGAGTTCATTGTTCGTCCAAGCGCTTCTATTTTTTGGAATCTACATGTTGATCGATTATCTTGTAGATCTACCGTTCGGCATTTATTCCACTTTTGTGATAGAAGAAAAGTATGGTTTCAACACTACAAAACTAATGTTGTTTTTTAGAGACCAGGTACTGAGCATTCTTTTGGTCCTTGTGATCGGTATACCAGTTATAGCGATCCTCATGTGGTTGTTGAGCTATTCGATTTGGTGGTGGCCTGTTTCGTTGTTTGCGATCGCTTTCGTTATATTCATCTCGTTCGTTCAGCCAGTTCTTATAGCACCACTCTTCTACAAATTCAGTGATCTGGAAAACGAAGAACTGGAAAGAAAGTTGAGAGAATTATTGGAAAAGGCAAAAGTCAAAGTACCAAATATATACAAGATGGATGCATCGAAAAGAACGAAGAAACAGAACGCATATCTTACAGGTGTAGGAAGGTCAAGAAGGCTGGTTCTTTACGATACTATACTGTCTTACTCGGATGATGAAATTCTCGCAATCGTTGGCCATGAATTGGGCCATCATGCCAGAAGACATATACCAAAACAAATTTTAGTAAATTCGGTTTACATTGCATTCATCCTCTACCTTACGAACCTTGTTTACGATTTTATCAAATCAAGCAACGTCTTTGGTGTTTCTCAGCCATACACGGTCTTTTCGTATGCACTGATGTTTATAACTTCCATAATTTTCTTTGCAGAACCATTGATAAATTACTTTTCAAGAAAGATGGAATACGAAGCAGATGAGTATTCGGCAAAGTTGATTGGAAGTCCGGAACCTTTGATTTCGTCTTTGAAAAGGCTTGTAAAAGAAAACCTCTCGAATCCAAATCCAGCACCGATTTACAAGATTTGGCATTACACACACCCAGCACCTGAGGAGAGGATAAAAAGGTTGGCAGAATTGAAAAATTGAGATAAGCATTGAGATAAGTACGGCAGGGCGATAATTTAATTAACCGCCTCCGGTTTTGGAATTTGGTAAAATTCACTAAAGGAGGCGGTTTTAGTTTTTACATCACATTGTTTTGTAAAATACTCTCTTGGGATATTCCATTTTCTGACGCGTTTTGTTGAATGACCTTACAGGTACTAAGTATCCAACGATACGTACGTACTCGTCTATTTTCTTTTTCCCGCAAGTTGGGCATTGTTCTCCATAGAACGCATGGCCCTCTTCACAAACGCTGATCTTTTGATTGAATGCAAAATACATGACTCCCATCTGTGCAACTAAGTTTATCATGTTCCAAGATTCTTCCTCTGTTCTGAACGGTGCATCCACGTTGATATGCAATATTGCACCACCAGAAACTTTTTTATCAAACATTCCAGAGTAAATTATTCTGTTGAGCATATCTGTATCTGTTGTCAAAGGAAGCCATTGATTTGAGTACAAAACATAATCAGTTCCATAAAGTAGGTTATCTTTTTCGGCGAGTGTTACAGCTGCCTTTTCTGCTGGAACTTGTTCAATGTTGAAAGTGAAGCCAAATTTTTCAAAAGCCTCTTCGTTGAGTTTCCCAATCGTCTCTAATATATCATTGACAAATGCCTCGCCCTCTTTGGTATACTTTATTCCATCAATATTTTCTTCAGTTAAGCCAAGTATTTCCATTGATTCGTACAATCCATTTATCCCAACTGTTCCGTATTGTCTATTCATATCCATCAATCCGAGATTGTAGAGTGGAAGGACTCCTTGCTGAATTCTTTCTTGCAATATATTCCTTATAGATGCCAGAACCTTTTGAACGTGTCTCACCTTTTCCACTAACCTCTCCTTAAAGGAATCTTTGTTCTTCGTTTCAAGTGCGATCCTTGGAAAGTTCAGTGTAACGACCTTGAATGAACCTATATTCAGGTCAGACCCACCTATAGAGTTAGACATACCTTTTAGTTTGTCCGCTCCGAATTTGAATTTTAGTTCTTTTGTAGAACTCGTCAACCTGCAACAAGAGGCTACAGCATCTATGCTGTCTGACACGTACCAGTTTGTATCTTGCCATTTCAAATTCACACTGTTTATGAATCTTGCACTATCTTCGTCGACGAATTTTCCATCTTTGTAAAGTAAAGAGGCAGTTAATACGGGAAAAGTAAACATCTGTTTTTCCCTTTCATCTCTAATCCACATCCAGAATTCCTTTTGCATTGCTATTATCTCCTCAACGTGGTCTGTAATTAAGTCGCCGTTTGGATATGTCTCACCATCGAATATCGCACTTATGTAATTTCTGTCGAGATATGTGAAGTTGGTATACGGTGATTGCGTCCCTCTAATGGGCTGATTTATTGAGTATGTGAATATCTGAAAATGCTGTTGTAAGTATTTCCTTTCCTGTCCAGTTGGTATCGTTCCATTTTTGATATCTTGGAGGTAATAATACGTGAGCCACACAAAGAAATCAGGCAGTCCGACAGCACCAGACTGTTGATTTGAAGCAAACATAACAAATTGTATAACGTGCTGAATGTAAGAAGAAAGATGCTTAGCGGGTGTTGATTTTATGCTATCTATGAAAAACAGACCTTTTTCTACAATTGGTCTGAGTGAATAAGCATAACAATAAGGTTCGAATGCCGAATGATGTGCATCGTGTAGATATATGTCTCCATACATCTCATATCGCAAAAACTTCTTTGCTTCATCTAATCCAAAGAGTCTTTTCATATTCTCATATATGTGATATATCGAATACAACTTTGCCAAAGGTTTTGCTACTTCATTGAAATAGGTGTAAACATTTGTGCTTCTGACATTTGCATTCGCATCTATCGTGGAATTCAATATCCCGTTGTTGAAAAAATACTCCGTAAATCTAACGGGATCAAGTTGCCAATCTAAGCCTTCGACCTCCAAGAGTTCACGTGGAATGCCGGACAACTCGTCGACGAAATCTTTTGAAAAACTTCCAAGATTCTCAATGCTGTTCACAGATTTATCCATACCTTTTCCCCCTAATCGAAATAGTTAAACTCCTTACTACCAAATTCCTATCAGCCGTTACAAATAGGTTATCTCACAACATTTTAATCTTTCTTTATATATTTGTATCCCTCTTCAATACGTTCCTTAGATATCAAATGCATATTCACATATTGTCCGCAGTTACTGCCAATGTAGTTTTCTTCTATGTTTCCGATGCTAGTGATTACTTCATAACCAGCAGAAATAATTTCATCCAAAATTTGATAACTTGCATCACTTTTTGAGGGATTGATGTAAGAAAAAAGGTGATTCTTTACGGCCCGATAAGTTGGATTTACTGGCGTAATTTTGATTAAGAATTTTTCTGGAGAAAAATACTTTGACAAAACACGTGGATCCAAAGGCACATCCTTTGCCAAGGCAAAATTCAAAGTTATTTTTCTATCGCCATACTCATAGAATTCTTCACCATATTCAGCAATCTTTGAGAAGTCCCATTTTTTTACAGGAACAATAACATCCCTTGTGGCAATATCGGTTGTATGAATAGAGAATTGGAGTTGAAACTTTCCGTTTGAATATTTTTCCTTCTTTATCAACAACAAATCTTCAAAAAATTTGTCAGACCCAACAGGTGCGACTGTAGATATAGAAGGAATAAGACCTTTAGCATTATAATGACTTGGTAGAATTCTAAGAGTATTTATCACTTCTAAATTCAGAGCAGGTTCTCCCATCCTAGAAAACTGAATTTTGAATTTTTCGGAAGGAATATAACCATCTGGGAATCTCTTTCTCACCAAGAAATCTATTTGCGCCATAATTTCATCTGACGTAAGCTTCCCCTTGAAATGACCGCCTGCATCGCACATTAGACAACCTACTGGGCAACCAAACATAGTAGAAACTATCAGAACCCACTTTTTTTCGATAGGAAGTGGTGTTTCGAAAGATTCAACAAATTCGATGAACTTCCCATCTTCCATTTCTGCCAAGTAGACCACTGCAATATCTTCTTCTCCTACTGAATTAATAATTTTCACAGGTATTCCCCCTTTATTTTCTGATATATCTTCATTGCCGCCAGAATTCCATCTCCCATAGAAATTGCCACTTGCCTGAAAATACTGTTTTTTACATCACCTATAAAATATAAGTTACCATCTAATTCCAATTCTGAGATATGTGGTTTCATTTCTGATGATATAAAACTAAGCTGTGGTTCTCTACCAATCGCAAAAACAACGTAATCCACTTGTATTTTTTCATCTCCATAATTACTGGTGTAGTTCAAAATTATGTCGTCCTCACTATTGATAATTTCCGTAATTTCAGAATTCGGTTTATATATTACATTAATTGAACGAGAGATTTTTTCAAACAAAAGAGGTCTGCACTTTAACTTCTCACTTCTATTCAAAATAGTAATTTGATTTTGTTTTTCAAGAGTTAAGGCATAATCAAAAGCTGCATCACCCGATCCAACTATGGCAATCTTTTTATTCTTTACCTCTATTAACGGATAGATCTCATAAAATACCTTATCCATAGCAACACGAGGAATTTTTATTGCTGGGGATTTTGGTTTCGTTCCGGATCCGATAACTAAGTATTTTGTATATACACTTGTTCTTCGTGTTTTTACAACAAAAGTCGTATTTTCTATATTTACTTCTAATACTTCATCGAAAACCACATTTGCTGAAATTCTCTCTAGTTGTCTCTCTAATAGCTTTACGAAGTCTCTCCCAGAAATTCCATTTACAAAGCCAGGATAGTTTTCGATTAAATTTGCATTTTTGATCAAACCACCAACTCTATCCTTTTCAAACACAACCGGACGGATTCCATAAAGTGATAGTTGAATTGCAGTAGCTACACCAGCTGGTCCTGCACCGATTATTATAACATCTTCAATCATCACTATCCCTTCCGATTTGACGCAGAATGTCGTTTACCAGAACAGGTGTAACAAATCCATGAGCAAGATTAATCAAAGTTGAAGTATGAAATTTTCGATTATAACTTGCCGTACCATCAACGGCGAAAAGAACGTCTAATCCTCTGACGAAAGCAGAACGTGCAGTTGATTCACAACATAAATGAGTCATTACACCAGTTAATACAACTTGGGATACATTTTTTTCATGCAATATTTTTTCTAATTGGGTATTGTAGAATGCATCATACTGACTTTTAAGAATAACCAAACTGTTAGGAAAAGTGAGCTCATCAATAATTTCATTTAATGGATTATCCTCCGTTATCAAGTCTCTCCACCATCTGGACATGCTTCCAGCATTTTCAGATGAATTCATATGACGTGTAAAGATAACCGGTAAATTGGCTGAAAAATAAGCTTCCACAAGCTTAACTATCTGTGATACTATCACACTTGCACTGGGAATATATGCATGTGAATTGTTGCTTAAAAAATATTTTTGCATGTCCAAAACTAACAGTGCAGAACGATTTGGAATAAATACATTCCTATTAATTTTACAAAAGTCTTCAATCTCTTCCAGCATTTTAAAAGCCGTCAACTCTAAATCTTGCTCGGTAAAGTATAATTCTTTTATAACTGTCACCTCCAAATCAAAGAATACTTTGAGTGATTACATAGCACAGTTAAAAGAATTTATCTAAACTTTAGTACCGCAGTAACGTTAATGATGGTCTGTTCAGCCATACCTTTTTTAGAGAATCAATTATTGTAAGAACGCTAACACTGTCTAAGTATATCTGATTCTTAGAAGCTGGAAAGCCTTCTTTTGCGTATTCTCGCATATATCTTCCCATTACAAATTCATCGAAATATTCAAGTGGTATGTCCACATCAAGCAGGTCTTTGGGCAGTCTCCATGTATACAAAATCGTGACCACTCTATCTTGATATCTTTCTTTTACTACCTTGGCCAGTTTGTAGGCAAACACTCTATTGTGCATTGATAGTGGTTCTCCACCAAGGAGTGCAAGTGATGCTCGAGGGTATCTGCTAAAAAGTATACCAAGTTTTTCCAATACTTTTGATTCCAAATAATCAAAATCAACAGAGAAATCACTTGAAAACGTCCATGTCTCTGGATTGTGGCAATTAAAACATTTTGGTGTAGCATCGCAACCTTGGAAATACACACTTACGGATGGAAGTTCTGGATGATCACCATATAGTACTTTCACAGCCCTAACCAATGGTGATACCTTTGGCAATGGTAAGATTTGAGACATCGTATTTACCCCCTAACTCAAACAACAAGAACCCAAAATAATGATTTATAAGACAACATTATACGACAGATAGTACATAATAGAAATGATTACCTATATATAGTATCATGAATTGTACTTTAAGTCAAGAAAAAAAGGGTGGAGATTTCCAGCTTTCTAAACTTATCTCCACCTTTTGACAAACCATTTTGTTCTTATTCGCATTTCTCAAGAATTTTGACAACTCTACAATCCAAGGTATGCCTTACGTACATCATCGTTTTTAGGAATCTATAGAATGTTTGAGAATCTACAATTTCAGGTATAGGTACGTTAGCTTTTTTACCAAAATAACCCTCATTACCCTTGGATCCTTATATATTTCTTTCAGGATATTTTGAGTTTTGATTCCGAAATCACTCGAAATCATGGTTTAATGGTTTATATGTGTAGAATAATTACCAATAAACACTTCTTGGTTAGTAAAGTTACCTGATTCGACAAAGGTAACTACTATTAACAAAAGTAAGAAATTTGTTGACATTTTAACACAGTTTGCCAAGAAGTCTCCCACCCTCTATAGGTGGGAGATGAATTGACATTCTTCTTACTTCTTATTGTGCTTATTATGTTGTATAATATAATCACTCGTGATAAATGCAGAGTCTACTACATGATAGAATTGGATTGTAATAATCATTCAGATTATATTTTCATCTTCTCCTGGTAACAAAGTATAGAAGAAAGGTTATTGATGATAGCATATCAAATAGGCTAATACTGAAATGTCAAAATTTATAAATGCTTACAAAAGCGCCTCATCAAGATTGATAAAAAAAGAATATCCAGATATAAAGAAACAATTATGGAAAGAATACTTTTGGTCAAGAAGCTATTGTTTGCTTACAACAGGTGGTGTACCAATTGAAGTAGTTAAGAAATATATAATAGAGACACAGGGAAAGGAAGCGTAGCTTTGTTAAGAGCATATAAATACAGAATATATCCGACAAAGGAACAACAAGAATATTTCGCCAAGGTATTTGGCTGTGTGAGATTTATATACAACAAAATGCTCTACGATAAAATAGAGTATTACAAGCAAACAGGGAAAATGCTGTACAATACACCAGCACAATATACTTTTCTAAAGGAGGTAGACAGCCTTGCGCTTGCCAATGCACAATTAAATTTAGAAAAGGCATATAAAAACTTCTTTAGAGATACAAAGTTGTGCTTTCCCAAGTACAAGAAAAAGAAAGGTCGTCAGTCTTATACCACGAATAACCAAAACGGGACAGTAACGCTTGAAGATGGATTCCTAAAAGTTCCAAAGTTAGAAACTAAGATAAAGGTTAAACAGCACAGAACCTTCACAGGGAAGATAAAATCAGTAACAATATCAAAGACACCTACAGGGAAATACTATGCTTCGATACTTGTAGAAACAGAAGAAATAGAAAAGTTGGCAAGAGTTGACAGGAGAATAGGCATAGATTTGGGAATAAAGGAATTTGCAATACTATCAGATGGAACAAAGATAGAAAACCCAAAGT
>Ga0209204_1000802_pt1 | contig 32314 bp, 26 predicted proteins | sample AD_JPNMR2_MetaG_FD_184425 | JGI IMG/M metagenome (GOLD analysis project Ga0209204, IMG submission 184425) | Active sludge microbial communities of municipal wastewater-treating anaerobic digesters from Japan - AD_JPNMR2_MetaG (SPAdes) (version 2) | ecosystem: Engineered > Bioreactor > Anaerobic...
TTTGGAACAATAACGCAATGTCATTTCAAAGGCACAGTAAATAGTTCTGGGGGAGGTCCAGTTACTGGCGGACTTATAGGTATTAATTTTGGAACAATAACGCGATGTTATTCTATAGGGACAGTAAGTAGCTCTGGAGAGTTTCTTCTTGCAGGGGGACTTATAGGTGGAAATGGAGGAGTATTAACTCTATGTTATTCTTCAGGTTCCGTGAGTGTTTCAGGTATAACATTCGCAAGTGTTGGTGGCTTAGTTGGTTTTAACAGCATATCAGATGAAGACAGTGCTTCCCAAAATTGTATAATCAGTGAATGTTATTCTACAAGTTTTGTAAATGGTGAAGTGTCTCCTGGAAGCGAAGGAGACTCAGGTTTATTGGGTGGTGGTTTAGTAGGGTATAATGCCTCCACAATTCAACGATGTTATTCCATAGGTCAAGTGAAAGGGACAGGTGCTCAGGGAGCTTCTATACAATTAGGTGGGTTAGTAGGCTATAACGAAGGAGGCACAATAACAAGTTCTTATTGGAATAAGACGACTTCTGGACTAAATACTTCCGACGGCGGAATAGGTAAAACAACTAATGAAATGAAACAAAAAGCCACATATGTAGGTTGGGATTTCAACAATGTCTGGACAATAGATGACGGACAAAGTTACCCATATCTACGCTCCTTAGGACCAACCCAGGGGATAATTGATACTATAGAAGAGGGAAATAAAGAAGGAATGGAAGGAGAAGGGACAGTAGGAGAAGGAAATAAAGAAGAAAATAAAGAAGGAAACAAAGATTTACCAGAAGAGCCAGAAACAAATAGTTGCGGATGCAGTAGCAAATCATTAAAGAGTAACTATTGGTGGAAATACTTACTTGATATTTTCTTTTTCAGTTTAATTATTTCGCTTATAAGCGGTATGCGTAAACAGGAGCAGATGAAATAATATAATATAACATTATCTATTTATTGTATCTTTGACAAAACTTCATTGAGAATGAACATGATATCGTTCTTACACCTATATACTATCAAAATATAAGAATTCCTGAATTTATCTTTAAAACTACGCTTTCCCCTTCATGATATAGTAAGAATGTTTAATACACATCTGGAGACATTAAAAACATCTCTTCTCAATTCTAAATTCTGTTAGAATTCAGTTATAATCATTGTTAAAAAAGTATATAACTTATTTTTTGATTATAATTTATTTGTTTCAAAAAATAGAAAAGGCTACATCAACCATAGTTTAGATTTGGATATGAACTTAGCAAAAAATAAAATATATTATGATAGTAAAGACCAGAAAGTAGTTACTCGCGTTTTAATCGACTTAATAAGAGCGAGGGAAATTTTATGGGGATTGGTCTGGCGTGAAATTAAAGCAAGATACCGTTATGCTATATTGGGCTTTTTATGGGCAATTATAGAGCCAATTACGTTGATGTTACTGCTCCTTTTTATTTTTTCATTTGTATTCAAACAGAGGTTGACTATCTCCGATACCATTGAAATCCCAATGGCCACTCAAATCCTATGTGGATTAATTTTCTGGCAGTATTTCTCAACATCTGTATCTGGAGCGACCTTATCATTAATTCACCATCAAAATCTTGTAAAGAAAGTGTTTTTCCCTCGTGAAGTTGTTCCTCTCTCCTCCATCATTTATCCTATGGTCAACTTATCTATCGGGTTTATAACTCTTATCATCATTCACTTGTTTTTTAAAGGAACAATTACAATTAATGTTCTCTGGCTTATCATTATCCTTCCAATTCTGTTTTGTCTATCAGCAGGATTAGGACTTCTGCTTTCTGCTGGATACATTCATTTCAGAGACATAGGTAACATGGTAAATGTTGGATTAACCTTTGGCTTTTATGCTTCACCTGTGTTTTATCCAGTAGAATGGGTGAAAAGAGCATGCGAGAATCAAACCTTGCCAAATTGGTTCTATCATCTTTACATTTTGAACCCCATGGTAGGGATACTTACAAATTTGAGGGAATGTATTCTTTATGGTAAAGCACCTCAACCTTCATTTTTAGTCTATACTATATGTGTTAGTATATTCTCATTACTTATTGGCATCTATATATTTAGAAAACAATCTCCTACTTTTTCCGATTATATGTAACGAATGAATGAACCTATTATCGAAATAAAAAATGTTGTTAAAGAATACCCAATCCGCAGGGGTTTCAGAGACCTGCGAGGACAGGGAGGGGTATTAGATTGGATACGTGGTAAAAAAAGTGAACATTTTCGTGCCCTCAATAATGTTAGTTTCGATATTTATCGTGGTGAAACAGTGGGCATTATCGGTAAAAATGGATCTGGTAAAAGCACCCTTTTAAAAATCATCGCTGGCGTAACTCTACCTACAGAAGGGAGAGTCATTGTATATGGTAGAGTGGCTTCTTTACTGGAGTTAGGCGCTGGTTTTCACCCCTTACTGACAGGTAGAGAAAATATTTATTTAAACGCTGGCCTTTTAGGAATGCGTCGTGCTCAGGTCAATGAGGTTATTGAGCAAATCATAGACTTTTCAGGTATCCGTGAATTTATTGACCAACCCGTTGACACATATAGCAGTGGTATGTATGTTCGCATTGGTTTTGCAGTCGCCTCATTTGTCAATCCTGACATTTTTCTGGTGGATGAAGTGCTTTCCGTAGGCGATGAGGAATTTCAGAGAAAATGTCGTCAGCGTATTGGTGAACTTCGTGAACAAGGTAAAACCATCGTTTTTGTATCTCATGACCTTGGCACGGTTAACGCCCTATGCAATAGAGTATTCTTACTTGATAAAGGAAAACTTATCGATCGCGGTTCTGTTTCCGCTACCATTGATTATTACCTACGTCAAATTGGCAGAGCAGAGGGAATTCATACGATTTCCTCACCAAACAAAAATATTGAGGCGATTTTCAGCCACGGTAAACTTTCCCTATTTCATGATAAAAAGGAAATTACATCTCCATTAGGGATAGAAGGCGTTCTCGTTCACTTACAACAAGTTCACCCATCTTCTATGGGAGACTGGCTTGTAACCGAAAGAGAAGACCAATCCTTAATAGCCCAAGGAACGCTTTATCGTTTACCTGTGGAATGGAAATGGAACGTTGAAATTAAAAATAAACATATTGAATTAAATGCAAGATATAAATTAAATAAAGAAATACCAATACAGGCATTAGAATTCCGTATTTTTCTTCCAGAGATATATGACCACTTTTTCTACAATGGAAATGAGAATAAGTTTGCTCCGATTGTCCCTGGAAATCTTGGCTGGACAACAATGGTTCCACCTAAAATTGGTGAAAATTCTACATTTCTATTAACCAGCCTAAACTCCGATGAATATCCTCTGTTAAAAATAGAATTTGAAACCTCTGAACCAGGTTCATCCTTAACCATTGGCAATACTGACTATATAGGAAGGTCAAGGTTTATATGTTGTCATCTTCAAATTCCCGAGACAAGTTCACTTCTTCAAATGGGTGAACATAAAATCGGGAACATAAGAATTTCTCTCGCTGAAAAAGAAGAATATGAAGCATGGAAAACAGCATGGATACAACAACGAACCATTACACTAAAAGACATTGAAGCAAGATTAGGGGAAGGATTTATTGAATTCATATCAAAAAAAGATAAAAAACTTCTTACTCAAGCAGTCCATCTCCATACTCAATTTCGACTACAGGGGATGTGGTTTCTCAGCCAAACATTTCTATGGAACACACCATATAAAGAAAATGACACATGGATATGGGAAGGAGAATCCCAACGCTTTCCGATCCGCTTAAAGTGGGAATTACTTCCTAAAACCGAAGAAAATCTCCTATACTCAAAAATATGGCTCATTGTTAAGGAGCCACTATCATTAGAAGAATATAACATTTCCGTTGGTCTTATATATGCATATCAACACTGGAAAACATCGTTCGAAACAGGGGAATTTACTGAAATTCCGCCAGAACAGACAGAATATATCCATTTAAATAAAAATTACAACCCATCAGAATATATATATGCAATAGGTAATAAATTACCAAACGTTTTTTTATTTACACACCAAAAAAATTCATTCCGAATGTCTGCAATTAACCCTGAATATTCACTTCATGCGCGAATAATACAAGCAATTGCAACACCTGAACAAAAATCTGTTTTCAATTTACAGACTGGTTCTCATTTACTTTTCGACGGAGGTATTCAATTTTCATTTCCAGAAGATAGTAATCAGGATGAAATAACAATATGAGTGAAATCAAAGCGTCTATAATAGTCCCTGCTTACAATGATTCTGAACGGTTGCACCACCTACTTACATCTTTTGATTCACTTGAATATGATGAACCTTATGAAGTTATTATTGTAGACGACGCCTCAACTGACAGAACTCCCGAAGTTTGTCATGAATGGTCAAAAAAATGGCATTCATATAAATTCCGATATATACGACTAAAACAAAACAGCGGTCCTGGTATTGCTCGTAACAAAGGTTTAGAAGTAGCGGATGGAGAAATCGTTGCATTTACAGACTCGGATTGTAGAGTACATCCACACTGGCTAAAAAAATTAATTTCAACACTTGACCCCATTAATAAAATTGTTGGTGTGGGTGGACGTGTAAAAGCAGTATCAGAAGCCTCCGTTTTTGCAAGACATTCTTTATTCCATCATGTATTAGAACCCCCAGAAAAACTTCACTATTTAGTTACGTGTAATTGTTCCTTCATAAAAAAACCTTTATTAGATATCGGTGGTTTTGCTGAAGACATACGTAACCCAGGTGGAGAGGACATTTCTGCAAGCATTCATCTATGGAAAAAAGGTTGGCGGTTTGCTTACCAAAAAGATGCTATTGTGTATCATGACTTTGATACAAATTTCCGTTCTTTCTTACGTACATGGTATAACTACGGCTACGGTTGCAGTATTGTTCTCCACCGTGAACTGAATATGGACGAATTATACCCAAACCCATCGAACATGCCGTCTTATGAGAACTACTGGCCTGGTTATTTAATGGTACCCCCTACTACAGGGATACGAAGCGGTATTCGAGATATAAAGTACCAATTAAACAAATGCTCCCAACAAAACCTTCCGTTAAAAAACACCATCGAAATTGTTTTTCTTACTATCTGCCAGCGATTATCTCATCTCTTCGGCTGGAAAAAAGGCAAAAAACAGGTTTCCAAAAAACAATAGCATTGGATTTAACTATAACTGTATCTTTTTCTTCTGCAAAAAGAGCCATTCCTTTAATCTTTGAAATGCAGATTGTAAGCCCTCATTTCGTAGCCTTTTTACAAATCGCTGAGCCAATAATATTGGGTTCTTTGTGGTATTAATATATTTTTGAATTAATTCATTTCTAATACCCTCTGTTCTTTTCCTCAACTGAGAAGGGCAACGAACACATATATCTGGCAAACTATCTTTGTTCTTTTGAAGTTGTGTTCTCAGCAACTTAAAAAATTCACCTTCCCAGACTTCTTTTAGCGAATACTCCAATACCGAAGGGTTTTGTTCATTCCAAAACATACAACAAGGGCTGACTTTGCCATCTGCAGAAACAGTCATAGATAAAAATGGCTCAAAACAATAGGTGTCAATAAATTCCCCTTTTTCTTCTCTAATACCATTTTCTTTCACATATTCTTTTTCCACTTCATCATTATGTATGTTCAAACTCTTTAAAACTGAATCAAATGTGTGATACATTCCTAAATTTTCAGCCATGTTCTTTGCTTTTTCTAAATACATAATACACTCATTCTGTTCAGTGTCACTCAATACAAACTGTTCAGCATTTTTATTAAAAGGTTGTACAAGAGTAGCATGAATTCCTCCACAACCATTTTTTGAAGCTAAAGACACCATTTCCTCAATATACATGTAATTCTTATTCGTAATTGTAACGTTAACTCCCAAATCAGGAGTCGGATGTGGCTTAAAACACCGATGCTCATTTATATAACTCAAACTATCCACTGCTTTTTTAAATGTCCCCTCACCTCGTATTGCATCATTTATTGCCTCACTGGGCCCATCAATACTCACAATAATTTGGTCCCAACCTAATTCGATGAATCTATCCATTTGCTCCCTTTTTAACAGTGTCCCATTTGTATGTAAGACACAGAACATCCCATGTTGTTTTGCTATCTCTGCTAATTTTAAGACTAATGCTCCACGAACCATAGGTTCTCCACCGCCAACAATATATAAATGCTGAGCACCTAATCCGATAGCATCATAAAGTAATTCTATCCACTTTTCATCAGAGAGCTCTTTCCCTACGGATTTAAAATCCTCCTCCCATTGCCAGCACGTTAAACAACGTTGATTGCATCGGTTTGTTAGAAAAAAAACAATTTCTGTTAATTCTAATTGTTTACTAACCTGCCAATGAATTAATCGAGAACTTTCCTTTTCGTAAGCCATAAAAATCTCAGCAGTTCAAGGTTTCATATCTTTTCTATTTTATATTCAACTAATATTCAATGGTATACTTTATGTAATTTCAATCACAATTTTAATAACTTTACCTATTAAGAAACAATGGCAGACGAATTTTATAACTGGGAACAAATAACAGTTTGCGTGACTTCGTGTTGCAACCTTAACTGTAGAATGTGCCCTGTAGTTTCGAGAGAGAAGAAAACTCTCTCACGAGAACAACTACTCCACATCTCTGATTTTGCAATCCGAAAGAAATTTCAACGTGTAGTTATTGGAGGTGGTGAACCTACCCTTTTACCCTATCTCAAAGAGATGATTGACAAACTATCTCAACATTCTATTGAAATATGGGTACTTACAAATGCGACACGATTTACACGTGAAGATATTCAGTATTATGCTGATCACCCTAATGTTATTCTGAATATTTCTGTTGATGGTGTCGGTGAAGTACATAATTCCATTCGTGGTGAAGGGACTTTTGAACGGACTAATGAAGCATTTTTATCTCTCATCGAAAAAGGAGCCAAGGTGGCTATTAATACAGTGATACAAAAAAGCAATTATGATAAATCTATTGAAACTTATGAGTATTTTAAATCCTACCCCCTCGTCTGGCATGGCTTTTCTTTTACCGAGACGTATCATCAAAAAGAATTAGTCCCTATGGAACTTATTCCAATTGCAATCAATCAACTGTATGAGATATTAGAACGAGATAAAAAGGAACGTCGACATGTCTCTTTATCAAAAGACATGATTAAGGGATTTGAACTCAGCTTTCGTTATCCCGATTTAATTATGCATCCTGGTAAAAATTGTTCTATTCCCAAATCTCATATTGGCATTGATGAAGAAGGTTGGGTAGTCCCTTGTTGGCATTATCCGATATGGGAAAAAGATGAAACAAGGAATATAAATTTTACTTTATTGGATGACATTATCAACAGTCCAGTAATTAAAGATGAAATTGAAAAAGCCATTGGCGAAAATGGCTGTAAAGGTTGTAGCACGGTCTGTTATTTTTGGAATCAGACTTTTAGAGATAAAGCCATGAACCCCCAAGGAAAATGGAAATGGGAACGAAAATGGCTTTTAGCTAAAATATATACTCAAAACCAGTTTCCAAAATTATACAATTCAATTAGACAATTAAAATCGTTAATCAAATAAAAGTCTATGAGTCAAGAATTTGAAATAACAAAAAAGATGCGAACAAAACGAGGTTTTATCTTCCAATATAACCGATTTAATGAAATCATACCATTAGAAGACTTAAAAAAATGGGCTCGTGTTAATTATGATTCTTTTAAGGTAGATAAAACCGATTTCTTTTCAGGTTCACATGAGGACATTGGAAATATAAAAAATCTTTTACAATTTATAAATGACATTATTCAATGTAATGTCTCCTGGGGAACAAATCTTACCGAACCGCCTAAGAATATTGAAAATCTTAAAAACTTTAATTTGCTTGATATATTTCTAATTGCTACAAATCTCTCATTAGACCAATTAAAAAACTGGGCACATATAGGTAATGAATTAAACATACCTATACGGCTTTACTGTGTTTATCCATTTCCTTTTAATCTAAACTCATCAGAAGAAGATATTATAGAAGTACTTAAAACGTTTGCCTCAATTACATTTGTTCATAAATATCCATTCATAAATAATAAAAACATAGAAATAAATCAAGAAACAATAAAAGATTGGGCTAAAATAAGCAAAACATTTTACCATTCAAATGTTCCAGTTAACATTTTAGGAATTCCTTATTGTCTTGTCGAACCGCAATTATTTCCAGCCATTATCAACACACAACAGTATTTCTCCGATACTGAATTTTACCTTCAATCCTCCTTTGAACTCGCTCAACTTTTATGGAATTTCAAAGCCTCCAAAATTAGAAAAATATTGGAAATGAAGATACGAGAAAAAACTTCATTTCACAGCGGTATTGACCAGTTAGTTTTGCCATGGATACTCAATCATCCTGGCTTATACGTCCCTCTATGGGCATGGCATAAATTAACTCGACACTGGGAATCAAAGAAGAAACCTCAACCACTTCCCGAAAATACGACACTATTAGAGCAAAAAATATTAGAACTCCAAAAGCAAAAGGAAAAGGAATGGGGTACAAAATGTGCATCCTGCTCGTTAAGATATGTTTGTGACAAAGGTAAAAATAACTTTATAAAACTAATATTTACGCCGAAACCTATCGATGGAGATATTATAAGAGACCCGTTAATATTTCGGAAATCACCTCCATATTATTTAGATAAAGTTGAAAAAGAACACTTAAATATCTATTCTCAATTTCAAGAGTTATACAATAATGCAATTCAAATAATGCTTCATGAAAAACCATGGAAAGAAGTTCAACCTGAAGATTATGAGATAGAAAATCACATGACCCACTATATGCCTGGAGCGGTGCGTTGGTTTTCTTTTAGCCGTAATGAGTTACAGAGCACTCCTTTGTGTAGAACAGAACCACCATTAACTATCTCTGTGACCTTTGGAGGTGGCTTTGCAGAACAAATTGGATTTAGTTTTGGACCTCATATAAAACTCGTCTGCCCCATGATAGCTCAAAGCCATAAACTTACTTTACATATTGACAAAGATGGCTATTATATCCTTATCAGAGACAATGAAGTTGTTGCTCCAACAGAATTCGCAAACTCTGCTTTTGTCCCGACAAGACTTCCTGGGATATTAGAACCGAGAATATCCATTTGGAACATAGATGGTGAAATTGTTACTCAAGGGATAACACTATGGAAACAGATTGAAGAACATAAAGAGGAGAGGAAAGCAACGTTTTCGGTACTCTATGTTTGCTCCCGTTATGCAAACCGATTAAAAGCATCTTTGCTAAGCCTTGTTCATCAAACCAATATAAAGCCTGCACAAATAGAGGTGGTCATAGCCTATGTCCCAGGATTGGATGCGACAGATGACATCATAAATTGTTTTGAAAATACATTCCCAGAAATTAAAATTATCCGCTCACCTTTCAATCAGAGTTTCTGGAAATCAAAAGGTGTACTCATCAATTCTTCTTTACCATTATGCTCAGGGGATTGGATTGTCTTATTAGATGCAGACATTGTAGTACCACCCAACTTCTTTGCAGAATTAAATAAAGTGGAATCTTCTACTTTATTTGTTGCTCCCGATGGTCGAAAAATGTTATCACCTGAGACGACTTCTAAGATAATCTTAGGTTTGATAAAACCCTGGGAACAGTATGAAGAATTACTAAATAGCCCAGGCGAATGGAGAAGAAAAGAAGCTCAGGGTATTCCAATCGGCTTCTGTCAGTGCTGTCGAAAAGAGGTCTTTAACAAAATTACCTATCCAGAATTCAATCACTTTGAAGGAGCAGATTGGTTCTTTGGTAAATCCATCATAGAAACATTCGGTCCTGAACATCGACTAAACAATGTTGTTGTATTACACCTTGACCATGGGGGTAGCCAATGGTATGGCTCATTACAACATAGATAATTATCAAAAACTAATAGAACTATGAAAATATGTTTTATCGACACATTATTTAATTGGCCACCCAGAGGAGGTGCGGATGTCGATGTTTTTAATATCCTCTCGATACTTCACAAAAAGAACTATGATGTCTTGCTTCTATCTTTATCATCAACAAAACTAACAAGAGGGGTATTTATCCCAGAGACACTTCCTTTCCCTACAAAAAAGTTAAATGTAAATTTCAAAACATCCTCACTAAAAACAATAAAAGATTATTTTATTCATTCAGTATCCGACTTTAATCCCGATATTCTTATAATCGGGGATAGCTTTTTTCTAAAACCCATTATCACCCTATTTTTTAAGGATGCTTCTATTCCAATCATCTGGCGTCAATACGCTTATGAACTCTTGTGTCACAAAGACATTGTTAAATACCGAAACAACAAACCATGCCCTCTTGATTATTTATCCACTACAGATGTATGTCGTCAATGTTTCCTTCACCACCAAAAAGAAAGTTTGAAATCTTACCAGTTCAATGCATGGCTTGAAGAATATATTCTAACCAAAGCATATAAGACGAACTATCTTAACATATTAACATCTTCATTAAGTAGAGTAAAACAAGTGATCGTATACTCTGATACTATGCAAAATTGCTGGAAATGTTACCATCCCAATACGAGGATTATCCCAGGTGGTGTTGATACACAGATGTTCCATCCATCACAAAATACGAATATTTACAGCCATGATATAAAGAAAATTCTATTCCCTGGTCGCGTCGAAGATGAGGTTAAAGGATTTCATGTACTATACGAAGCCTGCAAACAATTAAGAAATAAAAGAATTGATTTTGAACTTATATGCACCTCGGGATGGAGTACAGGTTACCCCGATTGGGTAAAATTTATTGGCTGGTATAGTCATTATGAGTTACCTTCTATATACACAACCGCTGACATTTGTGTTATCCCAAGCTTATGGGAAGAGCCCTTTGGGCTCGTAGCATTGGAGGCTATGGCTTCCAGTAAACCCATCATTGCAAGCAATATAGGTGGGCTTAAATCTGTCATTCTACATGGAGAAACAGGTTTATTATACCCACCAACGGATAAAAATATATTAATGACTCATTTAGACTCTCTATTATCAAATGAAACATTAAGGAGCAACTTAGGAACAGCTGGAAGAAATCATGTAATTAAAAACTATACATGGGAAAAAATAGTTGAGGATTACTATGAGCCACTTATTTTTAATAAACCAAAATAAAAAATGAGACAGGATAATATAGATTGGCAACTGAGAAAAAAATAATATTTATAGATTTTAATTTTTCATGGAAACCTAATGGCGGTGCTGATGTAGATACTTATCATGTCTTAAAAAAATTGCATGAAAAAGGTTATCCTCTTCTCTTTATCGGTATAGCAGAAGATGGGGCTACTGACCGTGGAAAATTTGACCCAACCCAGCTTCCTTTCCCAGCGGAGCGAGTTTTAATTCCAGAAAAAAAATGGAACCCCTATGAAATATTCAATCGCATTAAACTCTATTTAGACTCATTCAAACCAAATCTAATTTTTCTACAACATGGATTTATTATAAAAATACCCGTCACACATTTGATAAAGATGTACTACCCACATATACCACTTATCTCGAGAATATTTGCACACGAAATTTTTTGTTTAAGAAACCCATTACGATTTAAACATCAAAAACCATGTAAGTTAAGCATATTCGAAACGCCTGATTATTGCCGAAAATGTTCTTTGGAAGGATTAAAATATGAAATTAAAACCTCAAATATAACGAGTTGGGGAAAAGATTATATAAGGAGCAAAGCCTATTCATTATATTTTATTCGTAATTATCACAATACAGTGCAAAAATGGGATAAAATTATTGTTTATAACAAAACCTTCCAAAAAGAATTAGAACAATATAAAATTAGTAGTGTTGTTATCCCAGGAGGTATAGAACCAGAGCCTTTTTTACAAATACCTTTACCCAAACCCAAAAAAGATAATGAAGAAAAAATAATTCTTATGTCTGGCAGATGTGATGAACCTACAAAAGGAATGTCCATTTTATTTGAGGCAGGAAAACGACTTCGAGAGAAAAGAAATGATTTTAAAATATACCTTACCTCTTTCAATATATCTTTGTACAATGAATGGTTTATCCCTACTGGTTGGCTATCCCATGAACAACTACTCAAAATGTATGCAATCGCTGATATTTGTGTAGTGCCAAGTTTATGGGAAGAGCCATTTGGTTTAGTTGTATTAGAATCAATGGCGACTGGAAGAACTGTTTGTGCCAGTAATATTGGAGGATTATCAGAAATAATACAACACAATTCAACGGGTATCCTGTTCGAACCTTCAAATTACATTGCATTGGCAAAGGAATTAGAAAACCTTTTAAATACTTCCCAAACACGAATAACATTAGGTAGTAATGCAAGAAATTATGTCATTCAAAATCATACTTGGGAAAAAATAGTAAACAATTATTATATTCCATTAATTGAACAATCTTTGCCAACACAGGAGAATCATAAATGAAAATAGGTTTGTTTTATAGTTATGGACCACATTTTTTGCAATCAGCAAAATTCTTAAGAGAACAATATTCTGAAGATGAATTGTTAATATTTGTTCCACAATCGTTCCCAAAAGATTGCTTAAAAGATATAACTGACAAAATTGTCTTTCTCCCTTGGGATGGACAACATCTTAATTTTCGTTCTGCAATATCCACTTTTCCAAAAATACTTCAAATAATCCGTAAAACTAAATTAGATTATTTCGTAATTCTCTTCGAAAGTCCTCGTTTAATTTTTTTAAGCCAATTGTCAAAAGCAAAACATCGTTTTATATTTACAATCCATAATGAATATAAAACCCTAACCACATCTCTTATTTCTATCCTATTAAAGTCTATAAAAAACAGAATAAAAGGTCAGTTGTTGTATATATACATTTACCTAAATATACATTTATTCAAATATAAAAAGATATAAAACACCAGATAATTAAACGGCTTACTTCAAAATTATAAACACAAATTTTCATTTTAAACATCAATCGTCTTAAAATATAAAGCGGTAAGTGTTTTTTACTTCTAAAAACTAACTTTTTATTTTATGGAGGACCGATACATGCAATATGTACAATCTCATTTTTTAATTTCCATTTTACTTGCATTTGCTCTTTTGTCAACTCTTGCAATATATGCAGAGGAAAGTGATGATTATGTTATGGGTAATTATCAAGGAAGCATAAGTGGAAAACTATGGGAAGGTAAAAATTTCAAAGCCCAAGTAATAGCCCAGGGAAATGGTCGTTATCGTTGCCTACTCCTTTTCTCCCAAGGGAATGAGCCTGAACAACGTGTAGAAATAAAAGGGATGAAAGCACCTTCTGGACCCGCTGGAATTTTGGAACAAGACAAGGAAAAAGCAAAAAAGATGGCGGAAATCAATTTTGATGGTGATGTAGATTTTGGGAAGAATTATGGTGGTAAAGGAAAGGTTCTTGGACAAATAAAGAACGAAACATTTAAAGGAACCATTGAACAAGGAAAAGAGAAAGCCACGTTCGAACTCAAACGTGTTTTTCTAACATCACCTACGTTAGGGCAACAACCACCAGAAGGGGCTGTTGTTCTTATGGATGGCAAAAGTTTAGATAAATGGGATGTAAAACCCCATTGGCAGTTAGTTGAAGATGGTTCCGCTAAAACAGTAGCCACAAGTTTATGGACAAAAGAAGAATACGGAGACGGGTTATACCATATTGAGTTCATGTGTCCATTCATGCCTAACGAGACAGGCCAAGCAAGAGGTAACAGTGGCGTTTATATCTTTGGAAGATACGAGGTCCAGGTGTTAGATAGTTTTGGTGATTTACCTGCGGATAATCTTTGTGGAGGCATCTATAAAGCGGCGACACCAAAAGTCTGTGCTTCCCTACCTCCATTACAGTGGCAAACATATGACATCACTTTCACAGGTCCTAAATTCGACGAGAATGGCAAAAAAATTAAAAACGCTTTCATTACGGTATATCACAATGGCATCCTTATTCATGACAATGTAGAACTTAAAGGACCGACCCCAGGTGGTGTAAGTGAGCAGGAAACACCCAAAGGTGTGCTTATGCTTCAAGACCACGGTGACCCTGTTCGTTATAGAAATGTATGGTACCAACCAGCGAACTAAGAACTAATAATTAGAAACTGATTTAATATTTTGCAATTGAATACTAACAACATTGAGGGGTAAAGGAGTTTTTATTTTGCCTTATTTTTCCTTAATAATCCCCACATACAATGAAGAACATCAAATTGAAGCAACTTTAAACTATGTATTTGAGTATTTGGAAAAGCAATCTTTTTCCTTTGAAATTATAATCTCTGACGACGGTAGTAAGGACAACACAGTCCAGAAAGCCAATCATTGGGCGGAACAATATCCTGAACAAATCAAAGTTATTCAATTTACCACAAACGAGGGAAAAGGTAAAGTTGTCAAAGAAGCCATGCTTCATCATGCCAATGGAGATATTTGTTGCTTTTATGACGCAGATGCTTCTACCCCTATTGAAGAAACTCAAAAACTTATCAATGAAATTCAACAAGGTTATGATGTAGCCATAGCTTCAAGAGCGTTACCTGAATCAATAATTGAAATTTCTCAACCTTTCTATCGACAACTCATGGGAAAAATTTATAATCTTATTCTACGATTTTTTAGATTAACTCACTTTAAGGATACACAATGTGGATGTAAATGCTTTACTAAAAAAGCTGTTCAAATTATTTTCCCAAGACAAACCTTAAATCGGTTTAGTTTTGATGCTGAAATTTTGTTTATTGCAGAAAAACATAATCTTAAAATTAAAGAAGTTCCTACACGTTGGAGAAATCGCAAAGAATCGAGAGTTCACCCCTTAAAAGATTCTGTTAAAATGTTTTGCGATTTGTTTAAAATCCGTTTAAATGCAATCAAAGGTTTATATAATTAGCACTGCACTACATAAGACTGTCGGAGAGGCTATAGTTAGCCTCTCCGACCATCATAGTTATCCAGAGTTTATACTTCTCAATACTGATATTTATGTTGTTGCATCAGGAAACTTTGGTAAATTTTTTTCATAATCCCGATACTTTGGTGGCAAACCTTCATATACATCAAATTCTAACCAACGATATTTTCCTTCCAACAATTTATCACCGACTTTCCTATACATATAGTTGTGATTTTTCTTAACTGCCTTGAAATTATTTTCTATTCTTTGACGTGCATTCTTGCAGAACAAATCAGCCAAATCTTGTGGCGAATCATCATTAGGATTTTTATTCATTAAATACTCAGCATAAGACAAACAGGAAGCCATTACAAAAAGGTCAACACCAATATCTACATAATTTCCTAAAATTAATTGCTCATTCTCTAATTTCGGACCATACTTAGCCATTGTATGGAAAATGCTACGAGCGAGTTTCTTGCATGTTTTCGCAGTATACTTCAAATGGTCTCTATTCGTAGCGTTCAATTTCTTCACATTGAAATTAATGGATGTGGGTAACCATAACTTTGGATACCATTTCATATAAAATCCTATTGCCTTCAAAACAGCCTTTAACACACTTTGTCCTTTTTGTGGCTTCATAATTGGCATTACTAAACCGAAGTGAGTGTCCAAAGCCTCACGAGCCATGATTAGGTGCATAATTTCAGAAGAACCCTCAAAGATTCGACCAACACGCATATCACGCATAACACGTTCAACAAAGAAAGGCCTTTCCCCACGATTATAAAGGGATTCTGCCATTTCATAACCTCTACCACCTAAGGTCTGAAGTAAATCGTCCATACCCTGCCAGCCAAATTCAGTTGCAAAATATTTTGCCGCAGCAGCTTCTAATCGTATATCTGCATTCTTCTTGTCCGCAAAGGAACATGTTATAAACACCATGGCTTGAGTAGCAAATGTATTTGCGGCGAAATTAGCGATTTTCTTAGCAATTTCTTGATGTTGTCCTATTGGTCTTCCCCACTGAACACGGTTCTTTGCCCACCATTCCGCATCTTCAAGAAATCTCTTCGCTGCCCCGACACCTGCAGATGGCACACCTAAGCGACCTGTGTTTAATGTAGTAAGAGCAATCTTCAATCCCATGCCAGGTTTACCAATAATATTCTCAGTAGGAACCTTCACATTATTAAATCTTAACATCCCATTGGACAGTCCTTTAAGACCCATAAATTTGCAACGAGTCACAACCTCGACACCTGGCCAGCTTGTTTCAACTATGAATGCTGTAATTTGAGGAATTTCTCTTCCGTTCTTAATCTTTGGGGGCGTCTTTGCCATTACAACAATCACATCTGCATCTGGACCATTGGTCGTCCATAATTTCGTACCATTTAAAATATAGTATGAACCATCAGGGGATGGTGTTGCCGTCGTTTTCATCTGAGCTGGGTCTGAACCGACTTCTGGTTCCGTTAAAGCGAAGGCTGAAATTTCACCCTTTGCCACACGAGGCAAATACTTCTTTTTTTGTTCTTCCGTACCAAACGTCCGAAGGGGTTCAGGAACACCAATACTCTGATGTGCAGACAACCATGTAATTGTACTTTGACAGTAACTCCCAATAAATGATAAAACACGGGCATAATTTGTAACCGACAAGCCTAAACCACCATACTCTGGCTTTATTTTCATTCCAAATAAGCCCATCTCTTTCATCTTTTCCAACGCTTCTTTAGGATAGACTCCTGTCTTATCTATCTCAATCGGGTCAACATACTTATCAAGAAGGTCCTTAATTTTTGCTATCAGTTCATCACCAATCTTCTTGTCTTCTTCCGATTGAGCAGGATAGGGATGTAGTAAATCCCAGCGAAAATTCCCACGAAACATCTCAGCAGTAAAGCTTGGGAATTTCCATTCTGTTTCTCGTGCCTCTTCGGCAAGTTCCATTGCTGCATCTTTTGCTTTTAAATCCTCTTTTGTAGCCATAGGTCTTACCCTCATCTTGGTTAAGATTTTCAATTGTTTTATATACTTAATGATAAGTAAATAATAATTTACCACCATTTATACACAATTGTCAAAATGAAATTCAACAAATCTCTGAATTATGAAAAACTCTATTCCCTCTTTTACCAACAAATCAAATGAAATAAAACACTTATAAAATAATTGCGTAATAATTTCTATGATTCATTATATACCTAAAAGAGACATAAAAACCTTTTCAAGATAGATTTTCCATTCTAACTTAATAATAAATTTCAGTAAAAATGATTCTTTTAATTTTTGCTATTTACCGAATTTAAAATAAACTATTTAACAAATTCACTTTGTTGTTTGATAAAAGATGCCCAATCTTACAAAAGACATTAAATATAATAGCTAAAAAAATCGTTCTATATAATGAATCTTTCAAAGAAGGTTTTAATAAAACCCAAAAGATGAATATAGGGTCAAATTTATGATAAAATTAATCGTCCTGTTGGACCTGAAAATTAAACATATCATGTCTTTCGACCATAAATTAATTTAACCCAAAACAATCAGAAGGAGTTAATTATGAATTACTTTAAACTATCACTTGCAACCTTTATGTTTATGATGTTTAGCTTACTTCTCTTATCAAGCACATCTGCTATGAGTGCAGATGCCACACCACCAGCGGGCAAGGTTGAATTAAAAATTGAACTCCCTGAACCTTTCTTTGGTGGCACTCCTATTGACTACTATAGCCCTAATCTTGAACCTGAAGACTACAAAGATCGTCCCCCTTATTATGTTCCCGAAGGTTGCAAACTTGCATCCAAAGATAAACCTGTAACCAGCAGTGTTCCTCCTACTCGTGGACAACTAAAACAAATTACAGATGGCGACAAAGATTATGGTAAAAAGAGTGTGGTTGAACTTCCTGCTGGACTTCAATGGGTTCAAATCGACCTCGAAAAAGAACATACAATCTATGCGATTGTTGTCTGGCATTTCCATGAAGGAAAACGCGTTTACAAAGATTTCATCGTAACAGTTGGTAATGACCCTGAATTCAAAGATGGAGGAAAACAAGTTTACAATAATGATTATGACAACTCTTCTGGATTAGGTATTGGAAAAGATAAAGAATATATTGAGAATAATAAAGGCAGACTTATTGGTATTGATGATGGTGTAAAAGGCAGATATGTTCGCCTTTATAGCAATGGCAACTCTTACAATGATATGAATCATTATATTGAAGTTGAAATTTACGGAAAAGAATAATCTATTCTTCGAAGATATGTGCCACTTTTACTTTTGTAAAAGTGGCACTTTTTTTATCTGACTACAAATTTGCCTTTTTATTTATAAGTGTCCATAATTAAATAAAAACTAAAAATAAATCCATGGATAAAAAAATTTTACTAAATACACTGTTCGTTATTATCTATCTTCTATTTTTAACTGTTATTATCTTAACACGTTTGCAGGGAATCTCGCTCCGCCCGATGCATTGTGACGAAGCGAATCAAGCTTACAAAGCAGGAATATTATTAGAAAAAGGTATTTACAAATACGACCCTTACGAACATCACGGACCACTCTTATATTTTTCTACCCTTCCTGTCTTTTATCTTTATAAAGTACATCAGTTTAAGGATACAAATGAGGCAATGTTCCGTATAGTCCCCTTATTATTTAGTATCCTTCTTTTTCTACCTCTATTTTTTATTAAAAAATACATCGGTACTATTGCTTTTTTAGTGTCTTCCCTCTTTCTTGCCATATCTCATGCCTTTTTCTTCTATAGTAGATATTATATCCATGAAATTCTCTTTGTTTTATTTGCCACTTTATTCATTTTCTCTGTCTGGGCTTATATTAATAAGCCCAAAACATCAACTACAGTGTTTACTGCGCTTTTTTTATCTCTTGCTTTTGCGACGAAAGAAACAACTGTTGTCATTCTTTTCTCTACAGGTCTCGCAATCATAGCAACCTCATTTTTTTTATTTAAAACCCGACACATAACTGCTGAAAATGACCCATCCACAAACACAACGTTTTCAACAAGAAAGACATGGCAACACCTTTTACTTTTTTTTATTGTGTTTATTATCCCCTGGATTTTATTATATTCTTCCTTCTTCACAAACTGGCAAGGTCTCATCGACTTTTTCAAAGCCTATCAAACATATATAGTAAGAGCGTCGGGAGAAGGTTCTTCTGGAATTCATGACAAACCATGGTGGTACTATTTACAAATAATAACTCACTTTAATAAAACGGTTGGACCTGTATGGACGGAAGGCATTATAATCCCTCTTTGCATCATCGGCATAATCTCTTTTGTCCTTAAACTCGTCATAATATTCATAAAGAGAACATGCTCCCAAACAGAACGTACTACCATAGCAATAAATATATTCCTCTTCATCTCTTTCTTTTCTACCTTTCTATTGTTCTCCCTCATTCCATACAAAACTCCTTGGAACATTTTATTTCCACTCTTAGGTATGATTATCTTCGCTGGTGTCGGTTTTCAATTTTTCTGGTTTACATTCCGAAGAATATGGTTGAGAATTATTTTATTTATCCTACTATTTATTGGAGCCATTCATTTGGGATATTTAACTTATCAAGGGAATTACATCTATTACGCAGACATCTCTAACCCTTATGTATACGCTCATACAACTACCTCGTTAGTAAAAATGATGGGACGTATTTATGAATTATCTGACATACTAAAACATGAGAACCGTGAGCCTATTGTATTTGTTATATCATCAAATAATGATTACTGGCCTATCCCTTGGTACCTTCGCAAAATTGAGAAAAAAGGGTTTTGGCAGGAAATACCTATTACAGAAGATATTAAAGTTCCCTTCATTATTATTTCTCCTGAATTTTCCGAACGACTCGAAGAACTTTTAAGTAACTCCCCATATATGAAAGAGGTTTACTCCATTCGACCTGGTGTATTTAGATACCTCTATATTGAACAACAACTCTGGGACAAATTTATTGAAACACAAACAACTAAAACCAGAAATTAAAATGTTTATTTTTTAATCCTCTATGAAGCAATCCATTGGCGAAGTGTCATTTTATCTATCTTGCCATTAGTAAGCATCGGAAGCACAGGTCGAACATCAAACCGACGCGGGACTTTGAATGTTGCCAGATGGCGACGGCAATAATCTCTCAGTTCATTTTCCTTTATTATGGCTCCAGGTTTAGGCACAACAAAAGCATGCCCAACTTCTCCATAAAGGCTATCTGGGACACCAATTACCGCACACATCAACACAGAAGGATGCATTTCAAGGACATCTTCTACCTCTTTAGGGAAAACATTCTCACCACCTGTTTTATACATCTCCGATTTCCTACCACACACGAACAAATACCCTTTTTCATCGACCCATCCTAAATCCGAAGTATAAAACCATCCATTACTATCCTTAACAAGAGAAGTAGCAATAGGATTATTTAGATATTCCTTCATAATAACTGGACCCCGAAAAGCAATTTCCCCTATTTTCCCTTTTGGTAATTCTTTTCGTTCTTCATCTACAATTTTCACCTCGTATGGAGGCACAATGCGTCCTGTAGAACTGAACAGTAACTCAATAGGGTCATCAGGTGAGGCAAACGTTGTAAAACCACAAACTTCTGTTGAGCCATAACCTGTTAACAACATAAAATTATTTTCCTTAGCAACCTCTGACAATACTCTAACCATTCGCTCATTCGCAGCATAAGCACCCCAAACCATAACCTCCATAGAACTCCAGTCCATAGAACGGAATTTGGCTGTGCTCATTTGCATTAAATACATTGCAGGGACTTGACCTAAATGTGAAATTTTCTCCTTCTCAATTTCTATTAATGAACCTTCTGGGAGAAATCTATCCATCAATACAATCGTGGCACCATTATATATTGCGGTATATCCCATTTCTACATCTGCAGCAACATGATTTATAGGAAAGTGAAGCAATATACGAGCATCGGAATCCCAATACATATACTTACTTTCCACCTGTGCACTACACATCACTGCACGATGGGTATGAATAACTCCTTTCGGTTTCCCTGTAGAGCCAGAAGTATACATTAGCAATACTGGGTCGTTCTCATTGACCTCTTTAATTCTTTTTTCCAACAACTTCTCCGACTCAGACGTATTCTTGCACAAAAACTCATTAAACTCTATTAAACCACTTCCTTTTGGGTCACCAATGATAACAACCTCATGCAAAAACGGAAATTTATTCTTAAAGTCAAGTATCATTTCTAATAAATCGATATTCATATAGTGGTCTAATGCTATTAGCACTTTCGGTTGGGAATCTGAAAGGAAGTAATAAATTTCATCCCTTGAAAACTTTGGCGAAATTCCCTGCCATATTGCTCCTATTTTGGATGTTGCCATAAAGGTTGTTATAAATTCAGGACATGCCATAGATAACAAGGCAATACAATCTCCTTTTTCAACTCCCATACTCACAAGAGAGCCTGCTAATAAATCGACCTTTTCCTTTACTTGTCTCCATGTCATACGAGTATCACCAAAAACAACTGCCTCAGATTCGGGCTTAACACTTGCCCAGTAATCTACGCTGTGCCACAATAATTTTCTGTCTTCACTTTTCATCTTTTCCTCCTATCAAAATTCATTAGGACTCTAACTAACAAAAACAATTTTACCATGTTTTATTGCATAATCATTCCTCGGTGTTGTCACTTCAAAAAAATACAATTTTTTATTAGATTCATCACCTTTACTTTGTCTAACCTTTAATAATAATTCATCCCCACCATAAACAAAAGACGAAAAACGGACATACAAATATTCAATCCTGTTTTGAGGTGGTTCTAAATCATGTTCATAGAACTTGCGGACTACCTGTGACAAGGTTGCCGTTCCTTGATAAACAGGGGCAGGTAATCCCACTTTTTGAGCAAAAGCCCATGATGTATGTATTGGGAAGTGTATTTCACTACATGCATCATAAATATGAGCATCTACCACACTTACATTAATTTTATCCTCCCACATTGTCTCTTCTCCCCTTTGGAGGTCTGTAGCATTACGATAAAACAACTCCTTACCTATTCCCTCATCTTTACACTTTATATCTCTTAATAAAGCCCCCAAACCTTCTATGAAGACAACCTCACCTTTATCATCTGTGGCTGTATAATCAATCCAGAATAATGTTCCTGCAAGATGAGGTACCACTGCTTTTATTTCTCCCTGGATATGCAATGTTTCTCCTACAAAAAAAGAACGATACCAACGAAGTTCTTCAAGATAATGAACCTGCCGTTCCAAAACATTCATAGGAAAATCAGCTGTATCCCAATAGGTACTAAATTGTGAGGAGATTTTCCATGTTAAAGCAACTGCATACATAGGATGGACTAATAATGGTTCATTTCTATCATCATAAAAAATAGTATTGGTTTCATGTATTCCCGCGGAATACTTCATAGAGTCTCTTGGTGAAATTGGTATAGATAACACTCTACTTTTTATACCGACAAATGATGAACTTAATTCATTGCTCATAAAATATCCTACTCTACTGGGGGTCTACCGATACTGTAATATCGAAAACCATAAGAAGCCATTGTTTTAGGTGTATATAAATTTCGTCCATCAAAAATTACCTTTTCTTTCATTAATTGTGCCATTCGTTCATAATCAGGCCGACGAAATTCATTCCACTCTGTTAAAATAATCAAACCTTCACTACCTTCCAAAGGTGGATACTGTTTTGTAGCAATATCAATCTGATTTCCAAACTTTTCTTTTAATTTAGGTCCTGACAATGGGTCAAAAATTCTTATTTTAGCACCACGACCTAACAATTCCTCTATAATATAGATAGAAGGTGCCCCACGTATATCATCCGTTCGTGCCTTAAATGAAGCACCCCAAATCGTTAATACTCGTCCTTCCACACAATTATTGTAGTATTTTAAAACCATTGATAAGAACTTTTCACGCTGTTCTTGATTAACTTTTTGAATAGATTCGAAAATATGATACGAAATTCCCTTCTCTTTAGCGAAAAGGATACATGAATCCACATCCTTTGGCAACCATACTCCGCCATAGCCAATACCAGGAAATAGAAAATTTAACCCAATACGACTATCTGCCCCGACTGCTTCCCGAACTTCACTAATGTTAGCCCCCCAAGCCTCGCACAACTCTGCTATTTGATTAATTATCGAGACGCGTCCAGCTAACATAACTGCTGTTGCATATTTACTTAATTCTGCACTACGTAAACTCATTATTAACAAGGGTTTACCTGTACGAAGAAATGGACTGTACAACTCTTTGATAATTTCCTGAACACGGACATCTTCACACCCGACAACGACACGATCCGGACGGAGAAAATCATCAACTGCTGTGCCCTGTTTTAAGAAATCCGGGTTAACAACAATATCAAATGGGTGTTGTGTGTGTTCCTTCATTACCGCCTTAATTTTATCCGCTGTTCCCGGTGGTGAGGTTATTTTATTAACAACAATTCGATATCCTGTCATTACTCGTGCAATAACCTTTGCGACATCCAATATCGGTTGAACCACATCATCTATTGATGGGTATGAAACTATGTCCATACATAAAAAAATAAGAAGACAATTTTGAATTGCATCATCCAAAGAATCTGTAAAAAAAAGCCGTTCCTCTTCTATATTCCGTGAAACCAGTTCACTCAATCCAGGCTCATATATAGGAATATCACCTCGTTTAAGTAATTCAATCCGTTCCTTCTCCCAGTCAACACAGGTCACAATATGCCCACTTTCTGCAAAACAAGTACCCACAACCAGCCCCTGATACCCCGTCCCAATAACTGTTATCTTCATATTTTATTATCCTATATTAAATCTGTTATTGTTAACCCGTCATTCAACAAATAGAAGTTTTTTAATAAATACAATATATCATACTTATACATTACTCAAAAATCTATCAAATATGTATATTTGCTAACAAATTAACCTCTACTAAAAGGTACATAGATATGTTGAAAACACACTTACTTCTTTTAACTATTGCATGCTTTTCTATTTTATTAAACTCCTTTTCAGAGGATTATTTATTGCCTGAAAATTTTACCCGTTTTGTAATTCCAGATGATAATGAAGTTAGCACAATAATGACAGAATATTTATGGTATCACCTTTCTAAGAGACTCGGGAATGGTCACACCCTTTTTAATAAAGAATATCTACTTTGTGCAGATACATGGGTAAATGATTTTATAGACCCGCAGAGGAATAAACCCATACAGGAGGTTCACAGGGAAGACCTTTTATCTATTCGTATTGATGATGAAGGCTATATTGACACACATCAGCACTTTTCTCATGCATATGATGCAGGTTGGCCATTCCCCTTATGGACACAAACCTTTGGACAAAAAGATAAAGGGATAGGCTGGCATTTTCAACCTTTGGAACAGGTTCCTGGCTGGGTAGGCGATAATTTGCGACATGCTAAAAACGATTCTAATTGCGGAGAAAATGCAATTAAACAGTGGAAACTACAAAATGTGATTTCGCATGGTATTGTTGAAAACAAGTGGAAATTGGAAATTACAGGGGAAGGTTCTCCCACCCTTACGTCAATTTCTAACTTAAATCTAACTGCTGAGGATATTCCGTTTTTTCAATTGCGTTGGAAACGAGATATTCAGACACAAACCAACTCACTCCCTTATATGGAATGGAAACGAGTTGGAGATACAGAGTTTACACCTGAAAGAAGATTCTATTTCTATTATCAGAACACAGCACTCACCCCACCTGGATGGGCTCATTCACATATTCCCGTTTACAAACATCCACAATGGAATGGAACTATAGACCAGATTCGTATCTGTTTGGCACCTGGACCATGCTCTGGAACATTCCTTATTGACTCTTTTTTCTCCCTTTTTGATACACGCCATACGATTAACAACCCTATTTACATTTTAGCTTGCAGATATTATTTTAACTGGACAGGAGATATTGACTTTTTACGACAGGTAATTAATAAAATGCGGTTAGCACTCCAATATCAGCGGAAAGAATTAGGTGGCAATGCTAATTTTTGTATCGTCAACCCCTGGGTAGGACATGATGGTATCCCTGGCTACAAAATTACAGAAAAAGGAAAAGAATTTAATATTGGACACGGAATAGGAAGTAATTATTGGGACTTGTTACCCTTTGGTGGATATGATTGTTATGCTACAAATCAATACCATGCATCTTTACTTGCCATGGCAGAAATAGAAGAGGCGATCCTGCAACACCCAGAATGGAATATCCCCTGTGGAGCCCTTGCCCTGGACCCAAAAGAACTTCGTGAACATGCCCAAAAAGTCAGAGAAAAAGCCCAATCTTTGTTCTGGGATAATGATAAAAAGCGATTTTTTACCTGTATTGACCGTAGTGGAGATAAGCACGACTACGGATTTACATTCTTGAATCTCGATTGTATCTGGTATGGAATTGCATCTCAAGAACAGGCAACCGAAATTCTCAAATGGCTTAATGGGGAACGAATTATTGAATCAGACACCTCGAAAGGCGATGATATCTACCATTGGCGATTTGGTCCCCGTGCAACAACATTACGTAATATTGATTGGTATATCTTCTGCTGGGCACATCCTGAAAATATTCCATGGGGCGGACAGGTTCAGGATGGCGGTGCGGTTTTAGGTTTTTCTTTTTACGACTTATGGGCAAGGTTACAAACATTAGGTCCTGATAATGCATGGCAACGTCTTAAAAAAATTGTAGAATGGGAAAAAGAAGTTCGTACTGCTGGTGGATATAGGAAATATTATGAAGATGGAAAACAAGGGACAACATTACAAGGTTGCAACACACCAGGAGGTTTAGGAATAGACTGTGAATTTTTTGAAAGTAGTTTATTACCTTCAATTTTTGTTTACGGATTTATGGGAATAACACCTAAACCTGATATGTTAGAAATTAGTCCAAAACTACCCGAGAATATAAATGAATTTTCTATAAAAAATGTGAAGTATAGAAGTGCTATATTAAATATCACAGCGAATACTGATAATTTAACTATTGAGATACAAAGTATACTTCCTGAGGTTCCTATATACTGCAAATATATACAAATGGACAAGACTGCAAATCAGCCAAAAAGGGTATCTGAAAAAGTACTTACAGTTCCTGGAACATTTTCATTTTAGATTGGAGTTTCAACTACCGAAAACTGAAAAAGTAAAAAATGCAAAATTGTGAACTACACAAATAAGTTTTGTATATTCACAATAGCAGTTATTTTTTGAAATATAGCGAACATAAAAGATGTATTGCCTACCCACTACTATCCTTTTTTGAATAAATCGGTACAGGTGGTTCAGATGTGATAACTTCATCTCCACGCCATGATAACTTAAAAGTTTTCTTGCTGATAGGCATTACTTCGGTAGTTTCTCTTTCAGGAAGTTCATACTGAACGAGGATAGTATTGCTATCCGCAATCTTTGTAACATCTAAAACCATCCAAGAACCATCCCAAACAGGTGTTATTTCATTGCCATCAATAAGGACTCGAACAGAATTTCGTGGAGTCCATGAAGGTATACGAATTCGCAATTGTGACTTTTTCTTGGGAATAATAGAGAGTGTTGCTACCTTTTCCCTTTTTAAAACAATTGACACATATGGGGTATCACATGTAAAGTGCAGATTTATCGAACATGTTCCATCAGGAAGAACGGATACTGTATGACTATCTACTTCTACGAGTGCATGGAGTACCGCTGTAAATACATCAAGTATAGAACCAAAACCGAAAGGATGGCCGTATACACCCCATGCACCATCATTTCTCAGATTATTTTTGTCTTTTATTTGCGATGGTAAAAGTCTTGCACGAATTAGTCGTTCTACATCATCCAGAAGGTCGGTCTGTCCAACCCGCAGTCCTAACCAAAGTGCAAGTAACATAACATCAGCACAACTACCATGTTCCCCCACAGGGTCACCATCCTCATTGGGAAAACGTAGTTTGCCTAAATCATGAGGAGTCCATCCAGAGTAACTAATAGTTGTTCCCCATAGTCCATTACGGTATGTATTGAGAATAGCATCTACATATTTTTGCTCGTTAGTTTTAAGCCCATACAATAATAATCCTCGCAATGTTCCACAATATGAATGATTATGCCCCACATGATTTGGGTTAAGGAGTTCAGACCGTACTTTACCACTTGGATCTATAATCATACACAGATGCACTTCCACTAAACGTTTTGCAAGCTGAAACGCACTATCATCACCTGTAACCTCTGAAAAATACAGCATTGCCTCTATGGCTCTGCCCGTAGTACCAGTTGAGTCAAACCATTTTCCTGGAGGAGAGGAGGGACACATTAACGGATCCGAATTGATTTTCCTCCCTTCTATTAGAGATTTTAATTGCTCATAATTTAATTGCCCATCTGGATTAAGTGTACTGTTAATAGCTGAAACCAGTTTTTTCCCCTGCTTACAAGCCCAATCATTTTTTCTATATTTTACCAAGGCAGTATAAGTAAGCATTGTCTCACGAATATTATGGAGGTTGATTACCTGTGATTCAGGCGGTCCAAACATATTCATTAATAACCCAGCAGGATTATTTGTCATTGTATATAGGTTTTCCATCATATACTTCTCAATATCTGGTGGTATCCTATCCCCACTTACCGCTTCATACCTCAACATCGCGTCCCACCAGCGTCCCGTATCATGTGCAACCTCATAACCACCTGTTGGTCGGTAATTTTCGGCGGGATTAAGCCAAGCCAGACAACATTTGGATACTCGTTTCATTGAATCTCTGAGTGTGGGAGTTATGCATTCTTCTTCCCCAAAGGCTGAAATATGGTTAATAAAAGGGATATACATCCCTGTCATCGCCAAAGTCTTTTTTAGGAATTCTCTTCGACCAAATCTATTCACCAAGATTTCCTATTCGCAAATATTATTTATTATAAATAGACAACCCATAAATATTACTATTAACGTAAAATCACCTGGTAATTATCATTTTGAATCCACTAATAGGATTGAGATTAAAATTAACTCATATAAATCATCATTTCTATGATTATACCAAAATTATAATTCTATAAGTAATAAGCAAAATTCTTGGCAATCACCCTATAAAACTTCATCAACCACTCCTCAGCATAATTCCCAAAACCTTCTACTTCACTAATACACACTCTGCCATTGGTAAACCTCTGTCCCTTGTTTATCCTTAAATGCTTAAAATATTCCCCATTCATCACAAGCGTATCATATGCCTTATACCGGTCGGTATAATACTGCCCTGCTTCACCTTTTTTGATATCTCCTGAAGTAGTGTCTCTACCTTAACATGCGATAACACCTCCACCCTTACCCTACCCTCTTGCTCAATTATCCCAAACACCGGCATCTTTTCTGCGCCACTGTCTCGCTTACCTCGCCTACAACCCCCGAAATAATTTCCATCTGCCTCCACCTCATCCCCAACTGCTTATTCTCTATCTCCACACTACGATATCTCCCTTCTCGTAATAGCCGATACAGCCATATACAGTGCGATAAAATCATTCTTAACTCATATCTCGCCCTATACATTGATATCTTCAATTCAAACAACTTCACCAAAATCAATAGATTATTATATCCAATCTGGGGTTCCCCTACTTTTCTCTGTGATCATTCGTGACCGCAGGAGTAACACTTGGATATGTCTTATCCAGCCTATCTGTTTGGATTGACAGTATGGGCAGTCCGGGCAAGTTCTGAACAGTCCGGCTGCGTGCAGGTACCTGCAAGCACTTTATTCCTTTGCTGATATCTTCACTATATTCATTAATTCCATCGTTTTTCTCCTTCATAACAATCCCCCAGCGGATCGTATTATATAATCACCAAATAAAACGTGCATAATAATTTTACTACAGTATTTTCTAACTTAATAATTCAATGACACCTTATAAAGTTGTTTTTTAATTAATATAGAATTTATACCTATTATTATATTATATCTATAAAGTATATAATATTGTTCAAAAGAAAAAGAGCGAAACTATCTGGTTTCGCTCTTTTATAATTTCTATATCTAAAAATGGATTAACGTTTTGAGAACTGGAAGCGTTTGCGAGCACCTGGTTTCCCGTATTTTTTCCGTTCGACTTCTCTTGGGTCACGGGTTAATAAACCGTAATTTCTCAGTGTTGTTCGTAAATTTTCATTTGCTTCTAATAATGCACGAGCAATACCATGCCGTAATGCCCCTGCCTGACCTGAAAGACCACCGCCATCACAAAGGGCACGAATATCATACATTCCGTCCATCCCTGTGACGACAAGAGCTTGTTTTGCTATACGTACCAACACTTCCCGTGCTAAATATTCCTCAATGGGTTTCCCATTAACAGTAAATTTCCCTGTTCCAGGTTTAATTCGGACACGGGCAACCGCTCTTTTTCTTCTGCCTGTTGCTACAATTTCTTTTGTTTTTGCGTCTATCACGGTTTTTATATCCTCCTATAAAAATTAATCTTTGATTTCCCAAACTTCTGGGTTTTGTGCTTGATGTTTATGTTCACTGCCAGCGTAAACTTTTAGATGTTTTACGATTTTTCTTCCTAAACGATTATGTGGAAGCATACCCCAAACAGCCAATTCCATAGCACGAGTCGGATGACGCTCTATCATTTGACGATACGTCATCTGTTTCAATCCGCCTTTATAACCTGAATGGCGGTAATACATTTTATCCTCTTCTTTATTTCCAGTAACCACTGCTTTTTCTGCGTTAATAATAATTACATGGTCTCCACAATCCATAAATGGGGTAAAATAAGGTTTATGTTTTCCGCGAAGAAGTTTTGCAGCCTCTGCCGCAATTCTTCCCAAAACCTTACCTTCAGCATCTATAAGATACCACTTTTTTTTAATTTCGCTTTCTCTTGGTATATACGTTTTCACTTTTGTTCTCCTTTTTTGGAAAAATACAAAAACATAAATCACTTGTTTTTTTCGGAGCAATGTAACGGGAAAAAAATTATATCATAAAAAAGATAAGATTATCAAATACTCCCCATTTATTCATACTTAAAAATTTTGTTTGATAATTAACGTTAATTTCAATGTAGAAAAAATTTTTTTTATTTTATTTTTTTAGTTACAATTAAAATTAAATAAAAAATTAAAAATATTGTTTTAAAAATTGTAAAAAATATTTTTAGAAATTGTGGATATTTTTTTTAATTAAAAAAACAAAAAATGATTTTTTTAGTGAATTCATGTTATTATTAGATAGTATTATAAGATATTATGTTTTCCTGCGGTGTACGATATGGACCGAGAAACGTGGTTCCTTAAAACTAATTTTAGGGAGTTCAAAGCCGAGTGCAATATTCGTGTAGCCTACGACATGCCTTCAAAGTGGAAGGAAGCCGGATGACTACCGTGAGAACACCCACTTTATTGAAATTAGGTTCGCAACGTTTCCAATGGTCCGACGGCACTCGCGGGATTTTTTTAAATTAAATATTTTATTTAAATTTTTTGAGTTTATTCTTGACAATTGATGTGTAATATGATATTATTAATATCATATGATAAAATTTGTAAAGAAAAATTTGACTTTTAAGATATGATTAGGTATGATATAATAATTGACACGATTAAACAAAGTGCTAAAACATAAGGATATAAAGAGTGCAATCTTTTACTCGACCGAAAAAGGTAATTGGTATTGACTTGGGTGCTCATTCTGTTAAAGCACTTCAAGCATCCAAGTATGGGAAAAAAATATTAGTAGAAGAAGTTGGATACGCTGAAATAGATATAGAACTATCAAACATGGACCCTGTAAAAGCTCAAGTAAATGCAATACTCACTGCATTAACAGGATTATCCTATAAACAAAGTCTAATTGTAACTGCATTACCAGGAAATACAGCGGTTGTCCGTTATCCAAAAATTACATTAAAAAGTAATGATACATTAGATCAGGCTGTTCAAAGAGAAGCGTCACAATATATTCCATTTGATTTAAATGAGGTATATCTTTCGTGGGATTTAATTTCAGAAGAAAGAAACGAAAAAGGGCATCAAGCTCAAATTCTATTAGTTGCTGCTAAAAAAGAGGCTATTAATAGTCGACTTAATATATTTCAATCATGTGAAATTCAATGCTCTGTGTTTGACATTGATTCTATTGCTATTCTCAATGCAATAGAACGGAGTAATTTATTACACAAAGAAGAAACTATTGCTATTTTTGATATCGGTTATTCTTCATCAAGTATTCACTTTGTTCGGGACATGAAATCTGTTTTTATAAGAGACCTTATGTGGGGTGCAAAAGATATCCTCGATTCCATCATTAAAGAGAAGCATTGTGATAGACGTCAGGCGGAAAAAGAACTAATAGATGCAAGTAAGGAAATTGCACCGAAGGCAGAACTTCAAGACGTAGTTGAAGCGGAACCTCATGAAGCAGTTGAAGCCGAAGAAATTCCAGAACCCGTCTCTCCGTTAGCGCCTCTTGATGAAGAACTTGTATTAGATGCTACTCCAATTGAAGAGACCACAAGATACAGAGAAAAAACTATTAAAGAAATCATGACTGCCCCTATGAATCGTATGGTTTCTGAGGTTCGCCGTTCTTTCGATTTCTTTGAACACCAACTCTACGAAAAACCCGTTCAGAGAATTATATTATGTGGTGGGGTTTCATGTTACCCAGTTATTGGAGAAACATTAGTTGAAGAATTTAATGTCGATACTGTAGAAGTTGTCGAATTAATAACAAAAGAAGTTGCACTGTCAAATTCACCATCTTTAAATATATTTAAGGAACATTCAGCCAAATTTGCTGTCGCCTTCGGTTTAACAGCACGAGGATTAGCAGAAATATGATAAGAATAAACTTACTTCCAGAAGAATTTCGACCTGTAAAGAAATCAATATTACCTTATTTTCTTGCTCTTGTTGTACTTTTTTTAGGAATAATTATTATTTCATTTATATATATGAGATCTCTGAATAAGTTTTATTTTATATTAGCATATTAGAAATAGATTATAAAGGAATAGTGTGGTGAGAGAAAAAAGTGAAACGAAACGAGAGGGAAATGGTATCAATATTACAGAAGTAAGTAACCAATCACCCAATTAAGGAAACCCATCTATGAAGAAAGGACAACGAGGTATGATGAAAGGAATGGAACAGACGAGTTTT